>ENA-UEQA01000717-UEQA01000717.1-human-gut-metagenome-genome-assembly--contig:-NODE-717-length-17403-cov-44.580053_pt1 | contig 17403 bp, 9 predicted proteins | sample MGYA00242936_ERZ507937 | MGnify/ENA primary metagenome ERZ507937 (study PRJEB26167, sample SAMN06115468) | human gut metagenome | host: Homo sapiens | place: China:Chongqing | collected 2016-06-16... | reverse complement strand
GCCATCATCAATCAGATAGCTCCCGCCATTCCGGTTGCCGCACTGAACCAGATGATGCAAGCCCTCGTGACAGACAGTAACCAGGTAGTCGCAATTCTCGGTCCGGATAAGGAAGGATTGAAAATGCCGACAGAAGATGCAATCAAGAAGATTCTGAAAGACATTAAAGCTGAAAAACTGACTGCCTACGTAGACAAGGTGTCGGATGAACCTTTGATGGCCGAAGCCCCGAAAGGCGGAAAGATTGTATCCGAGCAGACAGATGATACATTCGGCACTACAACGCTGACACTCTCCAACGGAGTCAAGGTCATTATCAAGAAGACAGACTTCAAGGCAGACGAAATCCGCATGAAGGGAGTCAGCCTGGGCGGTAGTTCCCTGTTCCCCGACTCGGAAATCATCAACATCAACGGACTGGATGCAGTGAGTGTCGGTGGTCTGGGTAATTTCAGTGCCGTAGACCTGGAAAAAGTTCTGGCCGGCAAGAAAGCTTCCGTCAGCTATGGTATCGGTGACAAGACAGAAACCGTCAATGGCAGCTGTTCACCGAAAGACTTCGAAACAATGATGCAGCTCACTTACTTGACGTTCACCGCTCCACGCCGTGACGACGATGCCTTCGCATCCTACAAGAACCGCAACAAAGCTGCTTTGCAGAATATGGAAATGAATCCCCAGGTAGCGTTCAGTGATTCTGTCTCGGCCGGTATTTACATGCACCATCCCAGAAGAGCCAGAATAAAGGCGGACATGATTGACAAGATGGATTATGACAAGATTCTGTCCATGTATCAAGACCGCTACAAAGATGCCAGCGATTTTACCTTTATCTTTGTAGGAAATGTGAATGTGGAGGAAATGAAACCACTCATCGCCGAGTACCTGGGTTCACTGCCTGCCATCAACCGCAAGGAAACATTCAAGGACAATAAAGTGGACATGCGCCAGGGAGTTTATAAGAACGAATTCGTACGGAAGCAGGAAACTGCCAAAGCGTCGAACTTTGTCCTGCTGAACGGTGACTGCAAGTACGACCTGAAAAATGACATCCTGCTGAGTATGACCAGCCAGATTCTCGACTTGGTTTATACAGCCAAGGTACGTGAAGACGAAGGGGGCACTTACGGTGTATATGTAGGCGGCCAATTAAGCAAATATCCGAAAGAAAAGGCTCTCTTGCAGATTGTATTCGAAACCGCTCCGGCAAAAAGAGAAAAGCTGATGCAGATTATCTTTGCAGAACTCGACAACATCGCCAAAGCAGGTCCGTCGGAAGGAGACTTGAATAAAGTGAAGGAGTTCATGCTGAAGAAACATGCCGAAGACTTGAAGGAGAACAGCTACTGGCTGGGAAGCATTGACGAATACCTGTTCACCGGTATGAATCCGATAAAGGATTACGAACAGATTGTCAACAGCATCACCGTGAAGGACATCCAGAAGTTCACCGACGACTTGTTCAAGCAGAAGAACGAGATTGAGGTATCAATGATCAGTCCTGAAACTCCTGACAAAGAATAAGAGAGCCATACACACAGAAGGCTGCGTTGTTCGATGAAAGGCAGCGCAGCTTTTTTTATACAAACTCTATATATACAAATACTATGAGTCTTTTCTTAGATTTGCGCAAGCACGGAAAACTGGCAGAAAAACGAAATCCGATGTACGAAAAAAGTAAATTCGGAAAATTCTGGATGTACTTCATGTTTGTCTTCTGGGCCGGTTACCTGATATTCTTCGGTACGACCTTTGCATTCGCCTTTGACGGCGGTGCCACAGAAGCCTATCACGTAATGAATTCCGGATTGATATTTGTCCTTGTGCTGGATTTCCTGATACGCCTGCCTTTCCAAAAAACACCCACCCAGGAAGTGAAGCCCTACCTGCTGCTTCCCATCAAGCGGAACCGTCTTATCGACTTCCTGCTGATCCGTTCCGGACTGGATGGCTTCAATCTGTTCTGGCTGTTTCTGTTTGTTCCGTTTTCCATCATCACCGTCACCAAATTCTATGGAATCAGTGGTGTGCTGACCTATTGCATTGGCATCTGGCTGCTGATGGTATTCAATAACTACTGGTTCTTGTTGTGCCGCACACTGATGGGTGAGCGCATCTGGTGGCTGGCACTACCGGTAGTAGTATATGGTGGCATTGCCGCCGCACTATTCATTCCGGACAACAGTCCGCTTTTCGACTGTTTTGTCAATCTGGGAGAAGGGTTCATCACCGGCAATATACTGTCATTCATCGGTGTACTGGCTGCCATCGCCCTCATGTGGTTCATCAACCGCACCCTGATGCAGAAACTCATCTACAATGAACTGAACAAAGTGGAAGATACACGGATAAAACATGTATCCGAATACAAATTCCTCGACCGCTACGGCGAAATAGGCGAATACATGAGACTGGAACTCAAGTTATTGCTACGCAACAAGATTTGTAAGCGTTCGCTCTATTCCATCACCGGTGTAGTGATAATGTTCAGTAGTATCATTAGCTTTTCCGATGTGTATGACGGAGGTCTGAGAGATTTCTTCGTCCTTTATAATTACATTATCTTCGGCATCATGTTCCTCAGCACACTGATGGGTTACGAAGGCAATTACATTGACGGACTGATGAGCCGCAAGGAATCTATCTACTCGCTGCTGCGTGCCAAATACATACTGTACAGCATTGCATTGCTCATTCCTACGATTCTGATGATTCCCGGTATGGTTACCGGGAAGGTATCCGTACTCGGTTGCATCGCATGGCTGATATTCATTCCGGGAGCCGTATACTGCTGTCTGTTCCAACTGGCAGTCTACAACAACAAGACTACCGACCTGAATTCAAAGATGACCAGCCGGCAGAATATAGGCACCGGTCTGCAGAATCTGATTTCAGGAGGTGCTTTCGGCATACCTTTACTGCTGCTTTTTGCACTGAATGCCATCTTTGGCAAAGAGGTCACCCCCTGGATACTTATCGGCATCGGCGTGGCATTTATCGCCACTTCCAAATTCTGGCTGATGAATGTATATCACCGGCTCATGAAACGCCGCTACAAGAATATGGAAGGCTTCAGGGACAGTAGACAGAAATAGAAATCATTAAACATCAATCACTAACATGATACGCATCAACAATTTACAAAAGAATTTCGGCACAAAAAAAGCCGTAGATATAGAGAACTACACCATCGGGCAAGGCGATATGCTGGGACTGGTAGGCAACAACGGTGCAGGCAAGACCACCCTCTTCCGTCTGATTCTTGACTTGCTGCAGGCAGACCGGGGCAATGTAACCATCAATGACATTGACGTCAGCAAAAGCGAGGACTGGAAGAACTTCACGGGAGCCTTTATAGACGACGGTTTCCTGATAGACTACCTCACCCCCGAAGAATACTTCTACTTCATCGGTAAGATGTATGGTCTGAAGAAAGAGGAAGTAGACGAACGCCTGCTTCCCTTCGAACGCTTCATGAACGGCGAGGTAATGGGCCAGAAGAAATTCATCCGCAACTATTCTGCCGGAAACAAGCAGAAAATCGGCATCATCTCCGCCATGCTCCACCATCCGCAACTGTTGATTCTGGATGAACCGTTCAACTTCCTTGACCCCAGTTCACAGTCCGTAATCAAACACTTGCTGAAAAGATACAATGAAGAACACGGAGCCACCGTCATCATTTCCAGCCATAACCTAAATCATACAGTGGACGTTTGCCCGCGTATTGCATTGTTAGAAAACGGTGTTATTATCCGCGATATACGAAATGAGAACAACTCTGCCGAGCAGGAACTGGAAGCTTACTTCAACGTCGGCGTGGAGGAAGAAGCCGTAGTAGAAGAAACGGTAGAAGAAGAAGCCGTAGAAAAAATAACGGAAAAAGAAGAAAAAACGGTAGAAGAAAAAAACGCGGAAGCATGAAAAAATATCTTTCTTATATAGTAGCTCTTACCATCATATTGATAGGTCTAAGTTCCTGCCATACCTCCGCGCCACGCCTGGACTACAAAGCCCTGGCGCAAGCATCCGTCCGTTTGGGAGTGGATATTGAACTGCAGGACAACCACAAGCTATACATCCATGCCTCCGAATGGATAGGCACCCCCTATCGCGCAGGTGGCGACAGCAAACGTGGAACGGACTGCTCCGGACTGGTATCGCAACTGTATAAGAAAGTTTACCACACCCGTCTGTCGAGAAGCACAGACGGGCAACTGAAAGAGAGCAGTAAAATCTCCCGCCGCAACTTGCGTGAGGGAGATTTGGTGTTCTTCACCAGCCGTGCTTCCCGCAAAAAAGTGGCACACGTAGGCATCTACCTCAAGGACGGCAAGTTTATACATGCCAGCACCAGCCAGGGAGTCATAGTCAGCAACCTCCGGGAAAAATATTACACCCAACACTGGCTCTGCGGAGGAAGAATAAAATAATACTAATTTTTCCCTTCTTGTGATTTTCTTTACTCTGTCCCGACTGATAGTCCAGAAACTATTAAAAGAAGAAAACAATGAAGAAACTTTTAGGCATCCTCTTATTCATCAGCATTGCGCTGAGCGCCAATGCACAACTTTTATGGAAAGTATCCGGTAAAGGATTAGAGAAACCATCCTATATTTTCGGTACTTATCACCTCTCTCCACTCAGTATAAAGGACAGCATTGCCGCCATGCCGCAGGCCATGAGCGAAACCGCCCAAGTCTACGGGGAAGTTGTGATGAGCGAAATGGCGACTCCCGCCTTCATGCAAAGCATGCAACAGCAGATGATGATGCCCAAAGACACCACGCTGCAAAGCCTCTTTACTCCCGAACAATACGAAGAAGTAGGCAAAGCCATCAAGGAAAACATGATGGTGGACATTGCCATGCTGGCACAACTGAAACCGGCTGCCATCAACCAGCAGCTTGTCGTCCTGCTCTACATGAAACACACTCCGGGCTTCAACCCGCAAGAACAGCTTGACACTTACTTCCAGCAGCAGGCCGCACAGCAAGGCAAGAAAATTGGCGGTCTGGAAACAGCCCAGTCACAAATAGACATTCTGTTCAACAGCCAGACGCTGCAACGCCAGGCAAACCTCCTCTACTGCGCTATCAGTGACATCGAGAAAGGTATCGAGCAAAGCAAGCGCCTGATTGCCGCTTATGAAAAGCAGGACCTGGATGCCATGCTGCAACTGATGGAAGAGCGCGACGGCAATTCATGCGACCCGCTGCCTGGAGAGATGGAAGCCATGCTGGACAACCGCAACAAGGCATGGGTTGAAAAGATGCCTGCTATCATGACAGAAGCCCCTACCCTTTTCGTAGTCGGCGCCGGACACCTGCCCGGAGACAATGGAGTGTTGAACCTTCTGAAACAACAAGGATATACGATAGAAGCCATGAAATAAATCCTCTAACAATTCTCTCTAACAACTTTTAATGGCAAGCTATACAAAGCGTGACGGTCAAATACCATCACGCTTTGTTTGCATACACACTTTATTGCCCTCATCATACCGTACATCCCGAAAAATATACTACTTTTGCACCAAAGTCTTGGCTGTTATAGTGATAACGGTCATTTTTGACTCGATTCGATAAGAACGCAAGAAGCGAAAGTTATTATCCCTGCTATTCGGAATCTGGAAAATTCTATTAAACACCGCAGGATAATAGCAACAGTTTCTTCACGTCTATGTTATTATATACTTAGGCGTGGGGGCTGTTGTCTATTAATGGTGTGGGCATTTTCCAGAGCCTCGAATGCAGATAGACAATAACAGTCCTCGCGCTTTTTATATAATAACCTTCGTCAACGGGGACAGACGAAATGAAAGATACCGCGTATGCATCTTACATTATTTGGAGAAGTACAGTTATTTCTGTTAATTGCCGTTACATCTGCAAGCTTTCTATACTGGATAAATCATAAATACAAAAGTCTGAACAGACAGATTATCCGGGCAATAGACATTCCAGTATATCTGCTGAACAGACAAGGTATTGTCGTAAAACTACTTAATACACCTACCGAAAAGGCAAACAGACTTCCGTTCCTGAATCCGGGAGTTCTAAATATCAATAATTTAGTGACAGATGCCGATGAATGCCGGAAATACATGACGTCGCTGTTACGCGTACTGAATACCCGCACTTCGGACAGCCTGACCCTAAAGATAAGAATAGAAAGTGGTGAGAAACTATATATCGCAGTGCGCATGGTCTACCTCAACAGAAATTATGTCATAGCCTTCATACGCGACATTACGGAAGATGAAGTCCAACGCCGGGAAAACGAAAAATACCGTTTCTTCCTTGAAAGTATTCTGGAGAACCTTCCCATCGCCACGACAGTAAAAGACAAAAACGATGAAGGACGCTACCTGATATGGAACAAAAAAGCGGCAGAGATGATGGAAGTCCCCGCTGAGGATATTGTGGGACACTATGAAGAGGAGTTCAAACCCCTAATGCAAGATAATTTCATCCAAGAGACAGACAAAGAAGTTGAAGAGTCGGAAACTCCCCAGTCCTACATCAAACACTTTGTCAATCCCAAAGGCAGAGAGTATATTCTGTCGTTTCACAAAACGCTGGTGTCCTACAACAAAGGGAAAGAGAGGTGGATTGTCAGTTCTGCACTGGACATCACCGAACTGCTGGCAGCCAAAGAGAAAGCAGAAGAAGCCAACCGCCTGAAATCGGCTTTTCTCGCCAACATGAGCCACGAGATACGTACTCCGCTAAACGCCATCGTCGGATTCTCCTCCATACTTTCCGATTATATACAAGACGAAGATACAAAGGAATACATACATATCATCGAAGAAAACACCCAACTGCTGCTGCAACTGATTAACGATATTCTCGACCTGTCACGCATCGAAGCCGGCATTCTCGAATTCACAGAAGGAGATATGGATGTAAACAAGACGCTTGATGAAATGCAGACGATGGCAAAACTGAAACTTCCGTCCGAAGTCAGTATACGTCTCCTGCCCGGTGCGGATTACTGTATTATTCACACAGTCCCCAAACGGGTAAGACAAGTCCTGAATAACTATCTGTCAAACGCCATCAAACATACGGAAGAAGGTTTCATCGACATTGGTTATCACCTGCCGCAAGAAGACAGGATTCGCTTCTTTGTCCGTGATACCGGTTGCGGCATTCCTCCCGAAAAGCAAAAGGATGTATTTGAACGCTTTGTCAAGCTAAACAGCTTTAAACAAGGCACGGGCCTCGGACTCTCCATCTGCACCATGATTGCCGAGAAAATGAACGGAAAAGTGGGCGTCAGCTCTATTCCGGGGAAAGGTTCCGAATTCTGGTTCGAAATACCCTATCAGCCTGCCGGAAGCCAACCTGCATAGAAAAGCCCGCCACTGACATGAACTCTGTCAACGACGGGCAACCTAAACCATCACCGATGCTATCCTGACTCACAATACCTATCGAAGCCTAAATCGCAGTTTTCCACTCTGCACCAGTTCTTCATGAGTGATACGATATCGGGACAGTTTTTTTCCTCCCAGTTCCATTTCACGGATATAAAGCGACTCTGCCGACGGGCGTTCCGTCTCTATCACCAGTTGGTCGCGTCCCCAATACTTAGGGTCGAGCTTTATGGTCACCTTATCAAATACCGGAGTAGACAGCGTATAAGCCGGTTCTCCGGGACAATCCGGATAAAAGCCCATCATATTGAAGATAGCCCAAGCGGACATCGTTCCGGTATCATCATTGCCGGGAATTCCGTCGGGGGCATTCTTGAAATACTTCTGCAAAAGGCGGTGCAGCTCTTTCTGCGTGCGCCACTCCTCACCCTTGAAATAAGAAAAAAGATGGGCGTATGCAATGTCCGGTTCGTTGGCAGGGTCGTACAGTCCTTCGTCGAACACACGCTGAAGCTTGTCTACGAACGGCTTCTTTCCACCCATGAGCCGGGCAAGCCCTTTCACATCGTGGGGAACATAGAAAGTATAGTTCCAGGCACAACCTTCGTGAAATCCGGGGTTCGGCTCAAAGTTCTCTCCCTGCCTCGGGTCGAAAGGAGCATAGAACTCACCGTTAGGCAGGATAGGACGGAAAGTACCGTACTCCTTACAGTAATAATGCTTGTAGCCCAGCGAACGTTCGTGGAACAGACGGGCATCCTCCTTCTTGCCAAGCGCAGCGGCTATGCGTGACAAGGCATTGTCGGCAATATAGTATTCCAGGGCATGTGAAACGGAATTGTCATACTGCTCCCGCAGGGGCACATATCCCAATGACACGTAGTCGTCATTGTCCGGTCGGAGCAGATTCTCCGCTCCCGGCAGGGTGGCTCCCTTGCGCATGGCTTCGTAGGCCAGTTCTATATCAAAGTCGCGCAGACCTTTCAGCCAGGTGTCGACGATGACGGGAATGGAAGGGTCACCTTCCATGGTCAGCGTCTCACGTCCGTAGAGTTCCCATTTGGGAAGCCAGCCGTGTTCGCGGTACATGTCGAGCATGGAGCGCACCATCTGCAATTGCCGTTCGGGATATACCAGCGTAAGAAGCTGGTGCACATTGCGGTAAGTGTCCCACAAAGAAAAGACGGTATAACGGTCGCCTTGGGTAGTCAAAATCTTATCACTCTCCATAGCGGGATATTCCCCGTTCACATCCTGCAGGATATTGGGATGTATCAGCGTATGATAGAGTGCCGTATAAAAAACGATTTTCTGTTCCTCCGTACCTCCTTCTACAAGGATGCGCGAGAGGTCATCGTTCCAGCGGCGACGGGCTTCTTCCAGCACTTGACCGAAGTTCTTTCCCTGCTGCTCGGTATCCAGATTGAGGCGGGCATTCTCCATGCTCACAAAAGAGACTCCCATCTGTACTTCCACCTGCTCGCCTTCTTCGGTATCGAATGTAAGATAGGCGCCGATATCATCTCCCGCCAGTTCCTTCTGGTAGCGGGTGTAAAGTTTGTAGCGTCCGTTATCGGGGTCCCATTCGGCCTCTACACCGGTCATGGGGCGCTGCTTCTTCCAGTAGCCCGAAGCGGCGGGCTGCTTGTTGACACGCATCACAAAGTAGATGGGGAAAACGGCCTGCGGGTTGTAGCAGAAAGTACCCAGCAGCTTCATACCTTCAAACTCGCACTCACCCGTCCGGCGCAGAAAAGCTCCCGATTCATTAGTCAGGCCTTCGCCCAGGTTCAGCAGCACATGGCTTTGTCCTGCAGGAAAAGTGAAACGCGCCACACCCGTGCGGGGAGTTGCCGTCACTTCCGTCTTCACATTGTAGCGAGTCAGGAAGTTGCTGTAATATCCAGGAGATGCCTGCTCGTCCTTATAGCGGCTTCCATACTCCTTGTAATCCACGGACAGCTCTCCCGTAGTGGGCATCAGCAGCAAAGAGCCCAATTCCGGACAGCCCACACCGCTCAAATTGACATGCGAATATCCGGTGAAGAAACAATTGTGATACTCATAGGGAGTGGACCACCAGCGGGCATCTTTATCGTATTTGTTGTCCTCCGAGCCCATCACGTTGAAGGGCACTACGGACATCATTCCGTTGGGACAGACGGCTCCCGGATTCGTAGTGCCGAAGTTGGTGGTACCAATAAAAGGATTCACATAGTCCGTCGGCTGTTTCTCCGCAGCCATAGATGCCGTGAGCATTCCAAAGGAGATGATACAGAAAGTAATCAGTCGTTTCATAATATAGTAAGGATTTGTTCTTTATTAGTTAGTGAGCACGCTACCCATGCCGGTGTCATTGCATGCACTCTGCAAAGTTACTGCAAACGGTCTGCAGTGACACTGCAAACTACTTTGCAGTAGCGCTGCAACAGCTTTGCAGTGACGCTGCATCAGCTTTGCAGTGGCACTGCAACGGCTTTGCAGTAGCACTGCAAAAAGCATGCAGTATCTTTGCAGTGACATTACACTAAGTATAAGACAGTTACGGCAGACGCTTTTCAGCAATACCAAGCGCCCGCCAACTGCTTGGTGCTTACAAAATACTTGTGCGCTTCGTGAACTCCAGAATCTCGCGGATATAGCCAAAGGCAAGCCCCACTACCGTATCGGCTGCACCGTAGTATACAGCTACACGTTCTCCATCCTGCAATGCTGCGCAAGGGAACACCACATTGGGTACATCGCCTGCCAGTTCGTATGGAGCAGCCGGCGCAAGCAGATACTCACGGGTGCGGTAGAGCAACTTGGCAGGATTGTCCTTATCCAGAATAGCCGCCCCCATGGAGTAACGGAAACCGTTGCAAGTGGTTATCACGCCGTGATAGAACATCAGCCAGCCCTCGTCCGTGAGGAACGGTACCGAACCCGCCCCTATCTTGGTACACTGCCAGGCACTTTCGGGGAAAGGCGTAGGAGCCATTACATGGCGGTGTTCGCCCCAGAACTTCATGTCAGGACTGAAACTGATGTAAATATCTCCGAAAGGCGTATGGCCACTGTCGCTGGGACGGCTCAAGAGTGCATATTTGCCATCGAACTTCTGAGGCAACAACACACCGTTGCGGTTGAAAGGCAAGAAAGCATTCTCGCACTGGAAGAACTCCTTGAAATCGAAAGTATAGCCGATGCCGATGGTGGGGCCGTAGTAGCCGTTACACCACGTAATCCAGTAGCGGTCCTCAATCCATGTCACGCGCGGATCGTATTTATATTCGGACTCTATCATGTCCGTATTCCCGGCCTTGAACTTGATTGGCTCATGCTCTATTTCCCAGTGGATGCCGTCCTTGCTGAAACCGGCAAAGATATTCATCTGCACCGCCCGGTTGTCACAACGGAACACACCGGCATAACCATCCTTAAACGGAACCACCGCACTGTTGAAAATGCTGTTCGACGACGGAATATGGTAGCGGTCTATTACGGGATTCTCCGAATAACGCCACATTACATCTTTACAGCCTGCCGGCCGTTCTTCCCAAGGCATTGTGATTTTGTTGCTCATAATTGCTCTATATTATTAATTGGTTATTGTTGTTTCTTCTCATCGGCATACGTAAATGGTATGAAGTACGTAATGAGGAACGCCGGAATGGTGGCAAACAGCGTGAAGGTAAAGAACGCCTCGTACCCCAACCAGTCGCTGACAAAACCGCTGATTGTGCCCGGCAACATCACACCCAGATTCATGATGCCCGAAGCAAAGGCATAATGTGCCATCTGGTGCTTTCCCGGCGCCACCTGCTGCATCATGAACAAAGTCAGTCCCACAAAACCAAAACCATAACCGAAGTACTCGAGCACGATGGCACTACCTATCAGCAACCCGCTTTCCGGCTGGTACATGGCAAGCAGGGTATACGCTACAAAAGGCAGATTGAAGATGCAGCACAGAGAGAACAGCGTCCGCCGCAATCCCCGGTGCGAAATGTAATAGCCTGCCAACAGTGACCCCAGCACAAAGGCTGCCGCCCCATAAGTGCCGTAGTACAAACCTATCTGCTGCTCATTCAGTCCCAAGCCACCTGCCGAACGCTCCGCCTTCAAGAAAAGAGGGACAATCTTCATGACAAAACCCTCGGCAAGGCGATAAAGGATAATGAACGCTATATAGTACCAGATGTGCTTCTTCAAGAAGAAATCCTTGATTACCGCCACCAACTGCTCCCACGTCTCTCTTGCCGACTTGGCGCCGGATGCGGCAGCACCGCCCGATGGCAGCATGCGCATGTGGTAGAAGCCAAGCAGCAGCATCACCGCCGCCAATATCAGCATCACCGTCATCCATGCATGCCGGGTAGCCTCGTGGCGGACTGCCTCTGTGGCACCCTCCACCCCACCGAAACCTACCAGCAAGGCACCTGCCAGCCAGACCAACCCGCCGGACGCCACAATCTTCGCTATATTGTAGAAGGCTCCCTGCCAACCGATATACTTGGCCTGGTCCTGCTTGTTCAGTTCCGACATGTAGACACCATCCGTAGCCACATCGTGCGTGGCTCCGCTGAAAGCAATCACTGCCAGCAGCGCAATGCATATCGCAAAAAAGAACGGTAACTGCAACGCCAAAGCCACCAGAGCAAAACCTGCTCCGGTAACCATCTGCGTCAGTACCACGAAAAACTTCTTCGTCTTGAACATTTCAAGGAACGGACTCCAAAGGAACTTCAGCGTCCAGGGCATCATGATGAGCGACGTCCACAGAGCAATCTGCGCGTCACCGATACCCATCCCCTTGAACATCAGCACAGAAACCATGTTCAGCACCACGAACGGCAATCCCATGGCGAAATATACGGTGGGGACCCACGATATAGGATTATGATTTTTTCGGCTCATCCCTTCTGTATATTATCTGTGTCACTTCAACGGTTCACTGCCCATAGTCAGCTCCAGCGTACCGCCGTCCACTATATCTTGATGCGTGAAGAATGGAGTCTCCAACTTATTGCCGTTCAGCACAATGCTCCGCACATACTTGTTGTCGCGGCTGTTGTTGTGGGCTATCACCTTGAACGACTTGCCGTCTTTCAGATGAACGGTCGCCTCGTTGAACAGCGGGCGTCCGATGGAATATACCGGCTTGCCGGGGCATACTTGATAGAAGCCCATCGCATTCAGAATGTACCATGCAGACATCTGTCCGCAGTCTTCATTGCCCGAAAGTCCGTCGGGGTTGTTGAAGTAAAGCGTATGCAGCACCTCATCCACAATCTCCTGCGTACGCCAGGGCTGGCCTACGTAGTTGTAGAGATGGGCAATGTGATGGCTTGGCTCATTGCCGTGGGCATACTGGCCTATCAGACCGGAAATATCCACCGAGGTCGATTCACCTTCCAGCTTGGAATCGGCCGTGAACAGAGAATCCAACTTGCCGATGAAGGCGTCGCGTCCTCCCATCAGTTCCACCAGTCCATCCACATCGTGGGGAACGAACCAAGTCCACTGCCATGCCGTACCTTCGCAATAGTCATCATTACGGTGATTGGAAGCGCGGGGGTTGAAAGGCGTACGCCAGTTGCCCTCACTGTCCAGTCCGCGCATGAAGCGGGTACTCGGATCGAAATAAACTTTATATCCCTCGGCAAAAGCCGCATACTTATCGCGGTTGGCTTCGTCGTCCAAAGCACCTGCCAGTACGGAGATACACCAGTCATCGTAAGCATATTCCAAAGCTTTAGCCACAGATTCATTGTCTTTATCGCAAGGCACGTAGCCAATCTTGTTCTTCCAGTACTTGGCCTGCGGCATCAGATGCGGCACAACCAAAGGATGGGTGATAATACCCGTCGTATCGTATTCTGCCGTACGGAGGCAAGCCTTGTAAGCCTCCTGCACGTCGAAGTTACGGTATCCCTTTACATAAGAATCCGCTATGAGGGAGGCTGCATGATAACCAATCATGGTACCCGTATAGTTTCCGGCCAGTTCCCACATAGGCAGGACGCCGCCCTCGCGGGACTTCTGGATGAGCGAACGGATGAAAGCCTCGTTCAGTTCAGGATCAATAATCGTCATCAGCGGATGATAGGCACGGAAAGTGTCCCATAAAGAGAAAATGGTGTAGATAGGCTCGTCCACCCTGCCTTGATGGGGCTTCAAGTCCATACCAAAGTAACGTCCGTCAGCATCGGTAAACAAGTTGGGCTGCATACCCGTGTGGTAAAGTGCCGTGTAGAACATGGTACGCTGGTCGTTGTCCTTCGTATCGATGTCAATCTTGGAAAGATAAGTGTTCCACTGCTGGCGGGCAGCACGGCGCACACCGTCAAAATCCCATCCGGAGATTTCGGCTTCCACATTCTTGCGGGCACCGTCCATATCCACGGCAGACACACCTACCTTTACCAATACCTCCTCATTGGGCTCCGTCTGGAATTGCAGTAAAGCTTTAGCTGTAGGCAGAAGCGGACCGCCTTCGTCCAATGCCATGGAGTCCGTGACCAGCGTATAGGTGAATGGTTTGGAGAACTTGGCATAGAAGTTGATATACTGGTCGAAAGCCCAATATACAGTCTTCTTGCGTCCACGGATTTCAGTATCGCTGATTACTTCCAGCTCCATCTGTTCATTCTTCTGGCGCTGGATACTGTAATCCAGGTCGAGGATAAAACCTGCATCTTCCGCTTTCGGGAAGGTATAGCGATGAATCGCCGCACGTTTGGTAGAGGTCAGTTCGGCTTTCACCCCGTAGCGGTCCAAAAATACGGAATAATATCCCGGTTCGGCTGTTTCATTCTCGTGGGAAAAGGCAGAGGCGTACGCCATCTGCTGGCTCTTCGAGCCCACGGAGTGGTAATCCTGCCGACCTACAGTGGGCATCAGCAGCACATCCCCGTAATCGGCACAACCCGTACCGCTGACGTGGGTATGTGAAAATCCGTTGATAGTAGTATCTGCATAGTAATATCCGGAGCAGGCATCCCACTCGTAGATACGCGTGTCGGGGCTGGGCTGAATCATCCCGTTGGGAACTACCGCTCCGGGATAGGTATGCCCATGTCCACCCGTACCGATGAACGGATTGACGTAAGACGCATAGTCCGGTGCCGTCTGGGTACAGCTGCAAACCGCCCCCAGCAGAAAAAGTCCGCCCAACAGTATGGAACTAGATTTCATGTTTTTCTTCATATTGTTTATTGTATAAGTAGGTGTATAGCTTCATAATAGAATCTTGTTATATGAGAATGCTTGAGGAGGGCCGCCCTATTACTTTGAGCAAAGCCCTCCTTTGTTTCATGTATGAAAAGGTTCAAGCATCCGTTTTCCGAAACCTCAGTTTACGGAAAACACGGCATCAGCGTACCTTCTTCATCGTATAGTTCTCACTCACGAAGTAAGGAACATCGGGGAAGATGTCGGTCTCAATCTCACCGCCTACATACTTATAGGGATTGATAGCCCATCTGTTGCCCAAGCCATAGATATGCATATCACCGTTAGGAGCAATAGCACCATCCATATAGTAATCATCATAGTTAGGATATGCTTTCCACTGGAAATTCTTGCTGTAAGTACCGAAATGCATCTTGTAGGTAGCAGGGTCTTCAGCATCGCCCTCATGAATGGTTTGCGGATAGATGAGCAGTGCACCGTTATAGTAATCGCAATGCATCGGATACTTACCGGTGATTTCGGGGAAAGTACCCCAGTTGTAAACCACATATCCGGTACCTTCTTCATCCTTCTCTATAATTACATTCTTCTCAAACTCCTGACTGCCTTTCCAATCCCACCAGCGAGGATTGCCTTCTTCATCCACATAGGTAAAGAGAGAGTTACTGGAAGTTACCTTCCACTCGCCGACCAAATCTTCATAACCCAACATTTTGCCCTGATAAGCTTCACCGGTACGGCTCCAGTACTTGCCACTCCATTCCACTCCATCATCAAAGAGCACCTCACTTATTTCCGAAAGCAACACGTAATACTGATACATCAGTGGTTTGGGGTTGTAGAACATCTGAATACCATAACCTTCATCCTTCACTTTTTGGAATTTGCTTTTGTCAAATCCACTCCAGCCTCCGTTCAGCTCATCATTAATCTTCCAGGGTAACGGAGCATACTTGGATTTGGGCAGGTTCTCAAAATGAGACTCTTCACGGCCAAAGGCTCCATTAGGATTCTGATTCTGATAATAACCGTAGGTCATATAATCCACAATATCACCTACTTTCACACCTTCTACCTCGCCGTCGGGAGAGTCGAGAGAACCATATTCATACACACCAATCAACTTTTTGCCAAACACTTGGCGGCATTCGTAAACCAAGCGCGCGAAGTTGGCACGTGAACGTTTTTCGAAGCCGGGACTGGGATTGGAGTTATTATAACTGGTGTACTCATCATCAAAGTCAATGCCATCCAAACCATAAATATCCAAGTAGGCTTTCAGTTCCTTGGCAAAGTCTTTGGCAGCAGCTTCCGAAAGGTTGCCCATACCTGCCTCGTCATGGTTACCAAGAATAGTCATCACCACCTTAATGCCTTTAGCCTGCAAAGGACGGATGAACTTATCCGCATTTCTCAGCAAGAAAGAAACCTGGTCATTGCAGAAAACATGAACGCGACCAGTCTTGCTATCCACATTGATGTTAGCTGCAAAAATGCTGACAACATCAAAGAAAGGCTTTCCGTCGCTCTTCATAGTATATTCACCCATATTCAAGATGTTCTCGTCATTTACTTCCACAAAGCAATGTGTAAGTATATCACCCTTACTGATACTCTCAGGAATAGCAGCCAAAGGCTTTACCAAGTAAATATATTCCTGATTGTTTGTAGAAACTTCCACACCGTTATTGGCAGATGCAGAAACGGCAACAGCATAAGTCTGTCCGATTGTGCCTCCGGCATTGATATTCAGTTCCACAGAAGCCGACTTCTGTTCGCCCGCCTTGATAGTGGCAGTTCCACCGTTCGCCAGGCTCAGCTTATCGGCGGGATACATTTTATAGCTTGTTCCATTCTTCTTATTGTAAGCCTCCAAAACGTCTTCGTCCACTTTGAAGGTCACCGTAACATCCTGCTCTGCAGCTTTGCTCAGTTCAAAATAGAGATGTCCGGTAGCAACCTTGTCGCCAAAAACAGAAATCGGAGTAAGTTCACGTGCACCGGCGGCAGACTTTACATAGCCATACACGCCATCCACAGTATCCAGCTTGTCACTGTTGCCGGTGTTGATGACAACATCATCTTCACAACCGGTGAAGCATATTCCTGCACATGCAAAAGCCATTGCCAGCAAGCCTGATTTTACATGATTCATATATTTCATAATCAATATCTTTTTATTTGAATTAAGGTATAACTAAATTATTTAGCGGGCAGTTCCACAGCAGTCCAAGTCAATGATTCCACTGCAGTAGCATTGTTCTCATTTCCGCTATAATCGTGAATGGCAGTACCGGCGCCCTCATCGAACTTCCAGTAAGAAACCAGTCCGTCAGCATCCGGCTCTACCTGGTAGAAGTGGTCCTTTGCATTGATTTCTGCTGATGTCAACACCTTGTTCCAGATACGCACCTCTGAGATATTACCTTCCAACCAACGGTCACGATTGTATGAATGGCCAATCCAGAATCCGTTACCTTCATCGGTCATGGTCTGGCCCCAGTTCACGACTCCGCAGTCCAAAGTAGTCTCCAGCATATTCTTACCATTGATGTAGATTATAACTGTTTTTGCATCCGCATCGTAGGTCACAGCGATATGTGTCCATTCGTTTGTCGGAATAACCAGACTCTCATCGGTCACATTGCCGCTACTTGTAGCCACCTGCAACTGGTTTTGAGGAATTCCGGCATCACCGATGCGGAGCAGGAACTTACCTTCGATACCCATAATGGAAGTCAGCATCTTGTCGAACTTGCTTACACGAATCAACGCTTCTGCCGTCAGTTTATTCATGTTATTGGCAACATCCGGATTGGTCCAAGTTACGTAAACCAGATTCT
>ENA-UEQA01000690-UEQA01000690.1-human-gut-metagenome-genome-assembly--contig:-NODE-690-length-17857-cov-67.262205_pt1 | contig 17857 bp, 5 predicted proteins | sample MGYA00242936_ERZ507937 | MGnify/ENA primary metagenome ERZ507937 (study PRJEB26167, sample SAMN06115468) | human gut metagenome | host: Homo sapiens | place: China:Chongqing | collected 2016-06-16... | reverse complement strand
TTTTCAGCGTCAGCGTCTTTCCCCGGAAGTCCTTCCGTTGCAACCGTTCCACAAGTTCCGTAGCTACGTGATAAAGTTCTATAATCACAGCCGATTTCACATGAATATCTTTCTCCAACGTATGTTCGCAACCGATTGATTTACGTATCCATACCGCTTCTACGGGACGGAGATCGATTCCTCGTGCAAAATCATAATAGAGCAGTCCTACTTTACCAAACTGCCGTACCAACATTTCTGACGAACAGCCACGTAGCTGAAGGCCATTGTGAATACCCAGCAAATGCATCTTCCGGGCAGTCACCGGTCCTACTCCCCAAAATGACTCGATGGGCAGACGGGCAATGAAATCGAGCGCCTGATCGGGATGGATGGTACAGAGTCCGTCGGGCTTGCGAAAATCCGAAGCAATCTTTGCCAGGAATTTATTATAAGATACACCCGCCGATGCTACCAGGTTCAACTCTTCACGGATGCGCTGCTTGATAGCCCTGGCTATATCTACCGCCAGTAAAATTCCCTGTTTATTCTCTGTCACATCCAGGAATGCCTCGTCCAACGAAAGGGGTTCAATCAAATCGGTGTATTCATGAAAGATCTCGTGTACCCGGCGGGAAACCGATTTATATACGTCCATCCGTCCGGGAACGAAAATCAGTTGCGGACATAAGCGCTTTGCCTTCTGTGACGACATAGCCGAACGCACTCCGTACCGACGCGCTTCATAGCTTGCCGCCGCCACTACTCCCCGCTCCTCGGCATGCCCGACAGCAAGCGGTTTACCACGCAATTCCGGATGGTCTCTCTGCTCCACGGAAGCATAGAAAGCATCCATATCAATATGTATAATCTTACGTTCGCCCATTTCTGCAATAATTCTACATCGCAGTTCACATTTTGAGAAGCAAAGATAAGAGTTATTCTTTCAATCCCACTGACAGGATTAGTTAATAAAATGAAGACCGGCAAGGCACTCCCCCGGCCGGCCTCCCGTTGACTTACAAATTGTTTATATACTTTGTCGGTGAATCTCCGAAACGTTTCTTAAACACGATCCTGAAATATTTCGGATCACTGAATCCCGTCATGTCGGCAACCTCGGCTACAGTATATTTCCTACTCATCAGCAAGATCAGCGCCTTGTTAAGGCGTACACTACGAACATAGTCTGCGGGTGCATGGCCGGTTATCTCCTTAATCCTATTGTAAAAGCTCGAACGGCTCATATTCACACAATCACTCAGTTCGTCAATCGTAAACCTGGAATCGGTGAGTCTCTCTTCAATCAGGCTTCTCACCAGACTGATAAATTCCTGATCACTATCCGACAACGGCACATCGGCTTCGACATCATCCGGAGCATCAACCCCTAATGTCAAACGGATATACCTCTTGCGGATAATCTCCCGGTTAGTAATCAGACTTTCAATCTCTGCTTTTAAGAACGAAATGGCAAAAGGCATTGTCACATAAAGATCGGCGTTCCGTTGGGTCTCCTTGCTGTCTTCGCCCGGTTTCACGAGCAATATCACAGGTACATGTGCTACCCTGTCATCCGATTTAATCCGGACAGCAAGTTCTTCCCCCGAAATTCCGACAAGGGCTGAAGAGGCCAGAACAGCATCGGGATGCCGTTCACATATAGTCGTAAAGGCCGTTTCCGCATCGCAAACCGACACAACTTCGTAATCCGGCATCAGGATTCGCACAAGATAATTACGTAATTCTTTATGGGTTTCGACCAATACCAAAGAACGTCCGTTGCGTCTCTTCTCCCGATGTTTCGGGAATGGAGTTTCCATTGCCGGCAACGTTTCGTTAGCCGGTAACAGTTCGCTGTCCTTCGTCGGAAATTCAGGTACGGAAAGCAGATCGGAAAGGTCGGAAGATTTCTCCGATTGCCGGATGGCAACAGGAAAGACTAAGATAAGAACCAGTTTATGCTCTTCTTTATAAGTAAATTTGATTTTGCCTTTATGCAAACAGATTAATTTGCGTATAAATAACCAACTCATGGTCTCGGCAGAGCCTCCCGAAACCAGTCCCTTATAATTTAGAATTTTTTTTTAAGAAGTCCGTTATCTTCAGACTCCAGCCTCAACTCCCAGTTTTGAGTATTGCACGATGTACTCAGAAGTATTTCCCCGCCCCTGTCTATACTGTCGGTAAAAGCCATCAAAAGGTTCCGGAGGATTGCAGCCATCTTCTCCCTATCCAGACACACAGTAACAAAAGCCGGCTCGTCCACCCAACGAAACGTAATACATTTTTCGTTTGCGTAATCACTGAACCGGTTCACCGTCTCTTTGAGAAACATGGATAACTCATGATCGGCAAGAGACAGGCACCCGGAAGAAGCCGAAATACGGCTGATGCTTTCCAGGTCGGCCAGCAGATTGTTTACACCCTTAATCTGTTGCAATACGTTATTGACAAGTTCGGAAGACGATTTTTCATAAAGATACTCCAACGGAACCTTTATCAACGTAAGCGGCATGCAGAGGTTACGGGTAGTATTCATAAACAATTGTATCTTTTCTCTTGAAAGATTCCTGTCTTGCCAGATGAACCACGAACGAACAGCTAAAGACCCCAGCGTAATAGCCAAAACTCCATAACAAAGAAAAGCGCCATTTGTCTTCCAGAGCGGTTTACGAATCACGATATTCATATTCCTCTGTGCAAACGGACGTCCGTTGCCAATGGATATTGCCCGTACGGAGAAGACATATTCACCCGGAGCAAGGTTCGAAAAACGAATTCTATTCTCCGGCGACGGATTACTCCAGTCCGTATTATCCAGTTTCCAGCTGTAAGCTATATCCTGTATTTCATCGTAGCGGACGGCAGTAGCCGTAAACGAAAAAGTGTTTTCATCATGATCCAACTGTAAGGTAGCTGTATAATTCAGTGCTTTTTCTAACGGAGTATTTTCTGTTTCTACGGTCATATCCTTATCCAGAACCCGAAGCCCGTCCAGATAAAATCCCAGGCAGGTCTTGTGTAACGAACGAGGCTCTTGTTTGTCATAATCAATTGCTCCCTGGTATGTACCCAGTATCTGCCTGCCGTCTCCAATAAAAGCTCCCGACGTAATCCGGAGTCCTTTATTGGGAAACCGCCGAAACGAATGCTGTACAGGATCAAATGAAAAGGCAAACTGATCACTGCTTCCTATCAGCCGCTTCTTGTCATCCTCCCAAACAGCGTACACATTAGTAACTCCTGAATTTTTCACAGTATCCAGCCGGGATTGCTCCGGACGGTAGACCAGCAAACCGTTTCCTTCGGTTCCAATATACAGGCAATTGCTATCGGACTGATACAAGGCATGAATGTGCAGACCAGACAAGGATTTCACTTCCACAACACCATTATCATTGGGACAATAGAGAAACAAACCTTCATCCGTCCCAATCCACAACCGATCTTTATCCTTACGGCAAAGTGCATTGACCCCGGAAATGCGGGCATGCGGAACAACCTGATTATTATTCTTCTTACGGATGATGTACAAGCCGTGTACATAGTTTCCGGCACATATCTCTCCAGGACCTGTTTCGCTAAGTGCAGTATACATCTGGCAAGGAAGATCTGTAACAATCCGTTCCCATCTACCTGTCGACGGGTGAAAACAACTGATACCACGATCCGTCGCAAACCAGACATCCCCGTCCGAATCATGTAATACCGCATTTATCCGGTTGTTCGCCAATGAATGCGTATTTCCTGCCTGAAACCTATACCACTTATAATCATCCGGAGAATCCATATCAATCATTGATACGCCTTCCGGATAATCCGCCACCCAGATATGTTTCTGATCATCCACAAACAAATCGGCAATCCGGTTCGTACGAATTGAATTGCCATTCTCAAAATCGGTATGTACAAAAGACCTGATTTCCGGGTTAATAATGTCCATGCGATATAATCCCTCACCGTCCGTTGCTACTAAGACATTCCGGTCGTCCAATGTTCGCAAACTGCTAATCCGGCTGTTCACAGGCCTGTCCCATGTATAAATCATCCGCTCCGACTTCGTGTCCCACACCATTAACCCTTCCGAATAGTCTGCGATAATCAGTCTGCCGCTATACGGATGAAAAAGCATTTCATGTATCCGGCGACATCTCTTCCCGGACAGTTCGCCGGATTGTTTTTCTATGGAATACCCCTTCATGGTTATCTCAAACAGACCTTCATCCGAACCCACAAAATACTCTCCCGGAGCTACTTCTACCATACCGGAAATCTGTTTCAGATTGTGATTCACCCGATAGAAAGTATTAGTGATTCCCCGATAAACAATCAACCGGTTTCCGGCGGAAAACCAGATATGCCCCTGACTATCTGCACTGAGAAAGCGCACTGACGCTTTATCCTGGTTCGGCAGATGGTTTCTGCACTCAAACTTATCCAATGACGGATTATACGTCCATAAATCTCCGTTTCGGGTAACCGCCCATAACCCATTCTCATTGTCCGTAAGCAGCCGGCAACAGCCCATATAATAATCCACAGTCTGTCCTTCGGCAGACAACTTATAGTGTTTCAGCTTCGTTCCATCAAACCGGCTTATTCCGGTATGGCTCATAAACCACATATATCCCAAGGCATCTCTCCGTATCTGATGCACTTTACGAGTATTCGTTTCACTTATTTCTACAATGTGTTTGCAAACGATGGCATGGCATAACGAACCATATATCATCATCATGAAGTATAAAATATATTTCATTCTTTTTGTTTGTTATAATTAAAATGGAGTAGTTTTATTAAAAGTGGGAACCCTATAGTAAGGTAGTCATGGGGGAAAGAAAAACACTACCTTCTGCACATCACGTGAGTAGGTGACCGGATTTGTGGCGCTCCTGAACGCCTTAAATCCCTCCCTGTTGTCGTAGAGGATACTAACAAAACAATAGTAATGAGATGTTCACATCGTTTATCGGTGAGCAACAGGACATCAAGAAAGGCGACTCACATGAAAAATCAATCTGATCTACATTATAACGAGACAATATTCAGTTTGTTTCCCCAATACGGTTTTTATTAAGAAAAAGATAGATTGGCAAGGGCATTTACCGGAATATGAATAAACAATAAATATGAGCAGACAATAATTTCTTTAACCATACTTGGGATTAGACCGTTTCTCACTTGTCGACTCTCTATGACGAATTGCTCAGAAGTCAAATGTAGAGTGTTTATTTTAAAAGACAAAATAAAGTACCCGGACAAATAACAGCAGTTTAAATGCCGATAGGCAGCTACCTATCAACGACTTACGTTGAAAACGTAACAAATAACCCGGACAATCCGGATATTCTTAACAAAAAATCCCCCTGAACTTACCGGTTCAGAGGGACGTTTCTGTCATAAAGTGGAGCTGGAGGGATTCGAACCCTCGTCCAAACGAGGAAATCATAAGCTTTCTACATGCTTATCTTTGCCTAAGTTTTTCGTGCAGGAGCAGAACCAAAGCCATCAATTCCTGCCTTATCCTCTAAATTTTCATCCGAAGCGCGAGGCCACTTCTGACTATCCCCGATGTAACTGCACCACTGAACCGGAATGCTTCGGAGCAACAGCTTCCGAGTGATGTCTCGTCCTGGCACCTGGTGCCTGGATTAAGCTAATCTACTATGATTCGATTAAGCAGCAAGAGCGTAATTAGTTTCGCCAGATAAAATTTTGATAACTGAGATTAAAGTGCAAATCACCGACGCACTGCATGCTTACCCACCATTTCTGCCCGCTGTCAAAACCAGTCAACCCCTTTTGAGATGAGGAAGTGGTAACCACTTATGTGGCTGCAAAGATAGGGAATATTCATCATAAAGAAAGAAAAAGAGGATGGATTTTAGATATTTTATTCATTCCGGAAAGAAACACAGGAGATTATACTAACTTTGTGTTTTCAGAATATAACGAAGGTAACCAACAAACCCTCAAAATAACATCTATTTATTATGGTCGAAAAAATCATTAGTATCTGTGCAGTCGGCATGCTTGTAGCCAGTTGTTCTCCAAAGAAGACAACCGCACAGCCGGCAGATCCAACAACAACTGACAACGAACTGACTATGCTGGTAGGAACATATACTTCCGGCGACAGTAAAGGCATTTACACTTTCCGATTCAACGAAGAAACCGGAGAATCGGTACCACTCAGTGATACAGAAGTTGCTAACCCATCATACCTCGTTCCGTCGGACGACGGAAAATTCGTTTATTCCGTCAATGAATTCAGCAAAGACCAGGCATCTGTGAGCGCCTTTGCTTTCGATAAAACCAAAGGAACGCTTCGCTTATTGAATACTCAGAAAACAATGGGGGCCGATCCGTGTTACCTGATCACCAACGGAAAGAATGTTATCACTGCCAACTATAGCGGAGGGAGTATCACTGTCTTTCCCATCGGAAAAGACGGTTCTCTGCTAACCGCCTCCGATGTAATCGAATTTAAAGGTTCCGGACCGGATAAAGAACGACAGACAATGCCTCATCTGCACTGCGTACGTATCACTCCGGATGGCAAATATTTACTCGCCGATGACTTAGGTACCGATCAGATACATAAATTCAATCTCAATCCGAATGCCAATGCCGATAACAAAGAGAAACTCCTGACAAAGGGTAATCCGGAAGCTTTTAAGGTTGCTCCGGGTTCTGGTCCCCGACATCTGATATTCAGTCCGGACAGCAAGTTTGCTTACCTTATTAACGAAATAGGAGGGACGGTAATAGCTTTCCGGTATACCGACGGAATGCTGGATGAAATTCAAACCATTGCAGCCGATACTGTAAATGCGCAAGGCAGTGGCGATATCCACATCAGTCCGGACGGAAAATATCTCTATGCCAGCAACCGCCTGAAAGCAGACGGAATTGCCATCTTCAAAGTCGACAAGACCAATGGTACCCTGACCAAGGTAGGTTATCAGTTAACGGGAATCCATCCGCGTAACTTCATCATTACCCCCAACGGCAAATATTTGCTGGTAGCGTGCCGCGACACCAATACCATTCAGATATTTGAAAGGAACCAGACTACCGGACTATTGACCGATATCAAGAAAGATATAAAAGTAGACAAACCTGTTTGCCTGAAATTTGTAGACTAACAGAACAGGAACTTTAAGGAGAAACAGACAGTTTTACCTTGAAAAGACGAAAAGGAAGACGTTTTTTATTATTTTTGCATCACTTTTATTAACCCAAAGAGATTTCACAAATATGAAAAGACACGTCTTCCTTTTGGTAACCTTGTTTACCATGGGTACTGTTACGGCCCAACAGCAACCCATTATTTCCCCAAACGACTCTATTTCTTCTGTAGTCCAACGCATCACCGGAAAAGAAAACAAAGGATTCTCCGCTCACATGAACCTGCAACTCTACACCTCATGTGCTGCTTCTTTTACCGAGAATGAATTAGAGGAGGTCGCTTTCAAACTTAATCGGTTCAAATTAGAAATTGTAGGAAATATCAACCAAAAGTTCTCTTACCATTTCCGTCAATCTTTTAATAAATACAGCAATCCCTTTGTACTGGACAACCTGTCTTCTTCTGTAGAGTATGCTTATCTGACCTATCACCTCTCCGAACGCTTTTCCATCACCGCCGGAAAACAGTTCCTCATGCTGGGTGGCTATGAATACTATGTCAACCCGATTAAAGTGCGTGAGTTCAGTGAGTTTAATAATTATGTCAACTGCTTTCTGGCAGGTGTATCTGCCACCTGGAATGTAACCCCTACTCAGGAATTGAACTTCCAGATAGTAAACAACCGTAATGGTGGGGATGAAGATACCTATCTCCACGGGCTACCGGCAAATGTAGAAGCTACTAAAGTTCCCCTGATCTCAACTATCAACTGGAACAGTTACTATCTGGATAAAGCCATCCAGTTAAGATATGCCGCTTCATGGGGACAGCAGGCCAAAGGAAGAAACATCCTGTATCTCACTGCCGGAAACGTCTATGAAAAAGGGCCATGGATCGCTTATGTAGATTTGATGTACTCCCGACAGGGGATCGACAACAAAGGCATTATCAGTGCCTTACCCCACACTGACCTGGAGAATCCACAAACGGCCCAATATACCGAATACTTCACTACCATTGCCAATGTGGACTACCGTCTCCATCCCAATTGGAATGTATACTTGAAAGGTATCTACGAAACCGGTAAGATTTATAAAACAAACGGAATCTTTGAGAAAGGCACCTATCGTCGTACCTGGTGCGGGCAAGCCTGCCTAGAATACTATCCGATGCGAAACAGCGAACTATTGATCTTCCTCCATTATCAGTACAAACGGAACGAACTCCTGAAAGCTGCCCGCCGTTTAGAAGCTATAGACCCGAATACACAGCGGATTTCGCTAGGCCTGGTATATTCCATTCCGGTTTTTTAATACCGGGCAGTTCATAAAGGAAAGGCGAAAGAGTTTTATACTTAGGGGGAACTTTTTCGCTTTTCAAAGCTTTCACAATAATCCCTTTCCCCTTCTTCGTACATTGCAGATAATCCTTGCGCAAAGTGCGTTTATCCATATCAAAAATAAGACCGGGATTAAAATGTTGCCCGTTAATCCGCGTTTCGAAATGCAAATGTTCCGTAGTAGCCCGCCCGGTACGTCCGGTCAGGGCAATAGCTTTTCCCGCTTTCACAGCATCTCCGCTTTTTACCAGATTCTTCACATTATGACTGTACACCGTTTCCAACCCATTGGGATGGCGAATCACAATTACATTGCCGTATGCACCATAAGGTTTTGCCATACGTACCACTCCGTCAAAAGCAGCGCGAATCGTATCACGGGCACAAGTTTTTATATCATCCCCACTATGTCCGCCACGGGTTCCATAACCGGAAATGACTTTACCTCCCGGCAAAGGAAAAGAGTAATTCCGAGACAGGGAATTCAGATCGAGCATGATGCAATTCTCTTTAGCAAAAAGTCCCGGTGTAGCCACCCGGACATAGTGGGGATGATATAAAAACTTGTGCCCGTGATACGATTCGCGCTGCTTTTGACGGAGTGGTACGTATGGCAAAACCTTATGGTGCATACGGCAATGTAATTGTGATTCGCCATCCCAATGGGTTGGAAACGGTGTACAGTCATAATGTGAAGAATCTGGTAAAAAGCGGAGATGCTGTGAAAGCGGGAAAAGCTATTGCCCTGACCGGACGTACCGGGCGGGCTACTACGGAACATTTGCATTTCGAAACGCGGATTAACGGGCAACATTTTAATCCCGGTCTTATTTTTGATATGGATAAACGCACTTTGCGCAAGGATTATCTGCAATGTACGAAGAAGGGGAAAGGGATTATTGTGAAAGCTTTGAAAAGCGAAAAAGTTCCCCCTAAGTATAAAACTCTTTCGCCTTTCCTTTATGAACTGCCCGGTATTAAAAAACCGGAATGGAATATACCAGGCCTAGCGAAATCCGCTGTGTATTCGGGTCTATAGCTTCTAAACGGCGGGCAGCTTTCAGGAGTTCGTTCCGTTTGTACTGATAATGGAGGAAGATCAATAGTTCGCTGTTTCGCATCGGATAGTATTCTAGGCAGGCTTGCCCGCACCAGGTACGACGATAGGTGCCTTTCTCAAAGATTCCGTTTGTTTTATAAATCTTACCGGTTTCGTAGATACCTTTCAAGTATACATTCCAATTGGGATGGAGACGGTAGTCCACATTGGCAATGGTAGTGAAGTATTCGGTATATTGGGCCGTTTGTGGATTCTCCAGGTCAGTGTGGGGTAAGGCACTGATAATGCCTTTGTTGTCGATCCCCTGTCGGGAGTACATCAAATCTACATAAGCGATCCATGGCCCTTTTTCATAGACGTTTCCGGCAGTGAGATACAGGATGTTTCTTCCTTTGGCCTGCTGTCCCCATGAAGCGGCATATCTTAACTGGATGGCTTTATCCAGATAGTAACTGTTCCAGTTGATAGTTGAGATCAGGGGAACTTTAGTAGCTTCTACATTTGCCGGTAGCCCGTGGAGATAGGTATCTTCATCCCCACCATTACGGTTGTTTACTATCTGGAAGTTCAATTCCTGAGTAGGGGTTACATTCCAGGTGGCAGATACACCTGCCAGAAAGCAGTTGACATAATTATTAAACTCACTGAACTCACGCACTTTAATCGGGTTGACATAGTATTCATAGCCACCCAGCATGAGGAACTGTTTTCCGGCGGTGATGGAAAAGCGTTCGGAGAGGTGATAGGTCAGATAAGCATACTCTACAGAAGAAGACAGGTTGTCCAGTACAAAGGGATTGCTGTATTTATTAAAAGATTGACGGAAATGGTAAGAGAACTTTTGGTTGATATTTCCTACAATTTCTAATTTGAACCGATTAAGTTTGAAAGCGACCTCCTCTAATTCATTCTCGGTAAAAGAAGCAGCACATGAGGTGTAGAGTTGCAGGTTCATGTGAGCGGAGAATCCTTTGTTTTCTTTTCCGGTGATGCGTTGGACTACAGAAGAAATAGAGTCGTTTGGGGAAATAATGGGTTGCTGTTGGGCCGTAACAGTACCCATGGTAAACAAGGTTACCAAAAGGAAGACGTGTCTTTTCATATTTGTGAAATCTCTTTGGGTTAATAAAAGTGATGCAAAAATAATAAAAAACGTCTTCCTTTTCGTCTTTTCAAGGTAAAACTGTCTGTTTCTCCTTAAAGTTCCTGTTCTGTTAGTCTACAAATTTCAGGCAAACAGGTTTGTCTACTTTTATATCTTTCTTGATATCGGTCAATAGTCCGGTAGTCTGGTTCCTTTCAAATATCTGAATGGTATTGGTGTCGCGGCACGCTACCAGCAAATATTTGCCGTTGGGGGTAATGATGAAGTTACGCGGATGGATTCCCGTTAACTGATAACCTACCTTGGTCAGGGTACCATTGGTCTTGTCGACTTTGAAGATGGCAATTCCGTCTGCTTTCAGGCGGTTGCTGGCATAGAGATATTTTCCGTCCGGACTGATGTGGATATCGCCACTGCCTTGCGCATTTACAGTATCGGCTGCAATGGTTTGAATTTCATCCAGCATTCCGTCGGTATACCGGAAAGCTATTACCGTCCCTCCTATTTCGTTAATAAGGTAAGCAAACTTGCTGTCCGGACTGAATATCAGATGTCGGGGACCAGAACCCGGAGCAACCTTAAAAGCTTCCGGATTACCCTTTGTCAGGAGTTTCTCTTTGTTATCGGCATTGGCATTCGGATTGAGATTGAATTTATGTATCTGATCGGTACCTAAGTCATCGGCGAGTAAATATTTGCCATCCGGAGTGATACGTACGCAGTGCAGATGAGGCATTGTCTGTCGTTCTTTATCCGGTCCGGAACCTTTAAATTCGATTACATCGGAGGCGGTTAGCAGAGAACCGTCTTTTCCGATGGGAAAGACAGTGATACTCCCTCCGCTATAGTTGGCAGTGATAACATTCTTTCCGTTGGTGATCAGGTAACACGGATCGGCCCCCATTGTTTTCTGAGTATTCAATAAGCGAAGCGTTCCTTTGGTTTTATCGAAAGCAAAGGCGCTCACAGATGCCTGGTCTTTGCTGAATTCATTGACGGAATAAACGAATTTTCCGTCGTCCGACGGAACGAGGTATGATGGGTTAGCAACTTCTGTATCACTGAGTGGTACCGATTCTCCGGTTTCTTCGTTGAATCGGAAAGTGTAAATGCCTTTACTGTCGCCGGAAGTATATGTTCCTACCAGCATAGTCAGTTCGTTGTCAGTTGTTGTTGGATCTGCCGGCTGTGCGGTTGTCTTCTTTGGAGAACAACTGGCTACAAGCATGCCGACTGCACAGATACTAATGATTTTTTCGACCATAATAAATAGATGTTATTTTGAGGGTTTGTTGGTTACCTTCGTTATATTCTGAAAACACAAAGTTAGTATAATCTCCTGTGTTTCTTTCCGGAATGAATAAAATATCTAAAATCCATCCTCTTTTTCTTTCTTTATGATGAATATTCCCTATCTTTGCAGCCACATAAGTGGTTACCACTTCCTCATCTCAAAAGGGGTTGACTGGTTTTGACAGCGGGCAGAAATGGTGGGTAAGCATGCAGTGCGTCGGTGATTTGCACTTTAATCTCAGTTATCAAAATTTTATCTGGCGAAACTAATTACGCTCTTGCTGCTTAATCGAATCATAGTAGATTAGCTTAATCCAGGCACCAGGTGCCAGGACGAGACATCACTCGGAAGCTGTTGCTCCGAAGCATTCCGGTTCAGTGGTGCAGTTACATCGGGGATAGTCAGAAGTGGCCTCGCGCTTCGGATGAAAATTTAGAGGATAAGGCAGGAATTGATGGCTTTGGTTCTGCTCCTGCACGAAAAACTTAGGCAAAGATAAGCATGTAGAAAGCTTATGATTTCCTCGTTTGGACGAGGGTTCGAATCCCTCCAGCTCCACTTTATGACAGAAACGTCCCTCTGAACCGGTAAGTTCAGGGGGATTTTTTGTTAAGAATATCCGGATTGTCCGGGTTATTTGTTACGTTTTCAACGTAAGTCGTTGATAGGTAGCTGCCTATCGGCATTTAAACTGCTGTTATTTGTCCGGGTACTTTATTTTGTCTTTTAAAATAAACACTCTACATTTGACTTCTGAGCAATTCGTCATAGAGAGTCGACAAGTGAGAAACGGTCTAATCCCAAGTATGGTTAAAGAAATTATTGTCTGCTCATATTTATTGTTTATTCATATTCCGGTAAATGCCCTTGCCAATCTATCTTTTTCTTAATAAAAACCGTATTGGGGAAACAAACTGAATATTGTCTCGTTATAATGTAGATCAGATTGATTTTTCATGTGAGTCGCCTTTCTTGATGTCCTGTTGCTCACCGATAAACGATGTGAACATCTCATTACTATTGTTTTGTTAGTATCCTCTACGACAACAGGGAGGGATTTAAGGCGTTCAGGAGCGCCACAAATCCGGTCACCTACTCACGTGATGTGCAGAAGGTAGTGTTTTTCTTTCCCCCATGACTACCTTACTATAGGGTTCCCACTTTTAATAAAACTACTCCATTTTAATTATAACAAACAAAAAGAATGAAATATATTTTATACTTCATGATGATGATATATGGTTCGTTATGCCATGCCATCGTTTGCAAACACATTGTAGAAATAAGTGAAACGAATACTCGTAAAGTGCATCAGATACGGAGAGATGCCTTGGGATATATGTGGTTTATGAGCCATACCGGAATAAGCCGGTTTGATGGAACGAAGCTGAAACACTATAAGTTGTCTGCCGAAGGACAGACTGTGGATTATTATATGGGCTGTTGCCGGCTGCTTACGGACAATGAGAATGGGTTATGGGCGGTTACCCGAAACGGAGATTTATGGACGTATAATCCGTCATTGGATAAGTTTGAGTGCAGAAACCATCTGCCGAACCAGGATAAAGCGTCAGTGCGCTTTCTCAGTGCAGATAGTCAGGGGCATATCTGGTTTTCCGCCGGAAACCGGTTGATTGTTTATCGGGGAATCACTAATACTTTCTATCGGGTGAATCACAATCTGAAACAGATTTCCGGTATGGTAGAAGTAGCTCCGGGAGAGTATTTTGTGGGTTCGGATGAAGGTCTGTTTGAGATAACCATGAAGGGGTATTCCATAGAAAAACAATCCGGCGAACTGTCCGGGAAGAGATGTCGCCGGATACATGAAATGCTTTTTCATCCGTATAGCGGCAGACTGATTATCGCAGACTATTCGGAAGGGTTAATGGTGTGGGACACGAAGTCGGAGCGGATGATTTATACATGGGACAGGCCTGTGAACAGCCGGATTAGCAGTTTGCGAACATTGGACGACCGGAATGTCTTAGTAGCAACGGACGGTGAGGGATTATATCGCATGGACATTATTAACCCGGAAATCAGGTCTTTTGTACATACCGATTTTGAGAATGGCAATTCAATTCGTACGAACCGGATTGCCGATTTGTTTGTGGATGATCAGAAACATATCTGGGTGGCGGATTATCCGGAAGGCGTATCAATGATTGATATGGATTCTCCGGATGATTATAAGTGGTATAGGTTTCAGGCAGGAAATACGCATTCATTGGCGAACAACCGGATAAATGCGGTATTACATGATTCGGACGGGGATGTCTGGTTTGCGACGGATCGTGGTATCAGTTGTTTTCACCCGTCGACAGGTAGATGGGAACGGATTGTTACAGATCTTCCTTGCCAGATGTATACTGCACTTAGCGAAACAGGTCCTGGAGAGATATGTGCCGGAAACTATGTACACGGCTTGTACATCATCCGTAAGAAGAATAATAATCAGGTTGTTCCGCATGCCCGCATTTCCGGGGTCAATGCACTTTGCCGTAAGGATAAAGATCGGTTGTGGATTGGGACGGATGAAGGTTTGTTTCTCTATTGTCCCAATGATAATGGTGTTGTGGAAGTGAAATCCTTGTCTGGTCTGCACATTCATGCCTTGTATCAGTCCGATAGCAATTGCCTGTATATTGGAACCGAAGGAAACGGTTTGCTGGTCTACCGTCCGGAGCAATCCCGGCTGGATACTGTGAAAAATTCAGGAGTTACTAATGTGTACGCTGTTTGGGAGGATGACAAGAAGCGGCTGATAGGAAGCAGTGATCAGTTTGCCTTTTCATTTGATCCTGTACAGCATTCGTTTCGGCGGTTTCCCAATAAAGGACTCCGGATTACGTCGGGAGCTTTTATTGGAGACGGCAGGCAGATACTGGGTACATACCAGGGAGCAATTGATTATGACAAACAAGAGCCTCGTTCGTTACACAAGACCTGCCTGGGATTTTATCTGGACGGGCTTCGGGTTCTGGATAAGGATATGACCGTAGAAACAGAAAATACTCCGTTAGAAAAAGCACTGAATTATACAGCTACCTTACAGTTGGATCATGATGAAAACACTTTTTCGTTTACGGCTACTGCCGTCCGCTACGATGAAATACAGGATATAGCTTACAGCTGGAAACTGGATAATACGGACTGGAGTAATCCGTCGCCGGAGAATAGAATTCGTTTTTCGAACCTTGCTCCGGGTGAATATGTCTTCTCCGTACGGGCAATATCCATTGGCAACGGACGTCCGTTTGCACAGAGGAATATGAATATCGTGATTCGTAAACCGCTCTGGAAGACAAATGGCGCTTTTCTTTGTTATGGAGTTTTGGCTATTACGCTGGGGTCTTTAGCTGTTCGTTCGTGGTTCATCTGGCAAGACAGGAATCTTTCAAGAGAAAAGATACAATTGTTTATGAATACTACCCGTAACCTCTGCATGCCGCTTACGTTGATAAAGGTTCCGTTGGAGTATCTTTATGAAAAATCGTCTTCCGAACTTGTCAATAACGTATTGCAACAGATTAAGGGTGTAAACAATCTGCTGGCCGACCTGGAAAGCATCAGCCGTATTTCGGCTTCTTCCGGGTGCCTGTCTCTTGCCGATCATGAGTTATCCATGTTTCTCAAAGAGACGGTGAACCGGTTCAGTGATTACGCAAACGAAAAATGTATTACGTTTCGTTGGGTGGACGAGCCGGCTTTTGTTACTGTGTGTCTGGATAGGGAGAAGATGGCTGCAATCCTCCGGAACCTTTTGATGGCTTTTACCGACAGTATAGACAGGGGCGGGGAAATACTTCTGAGTACATCGTGCAATACTCAAAACTGGGAGTTGAGGCTGGAGTCTGAAGATAACGGACTTCTTAAAAAAAAATTCTAAATTATAAGGGACTGGTTTCGGGAGGCTCTGCCGAGACCATGAGTTGGTTATTTATACGCAAATTAATCTGTTTGCATAAAGGCAAAATCAAATTTACTTATAAAGAAGAGCATAAACTGGTTCTTATCTTAGTCTTTCCTGTTGCCATCCGGCAATCGGAGAAATCTTCCGACCTTTCCGATCTGCTTTCCGTACCTGAATTTCCGACGAAGGACAGCGAACTGTTACCGGCTAACGAAACGTTGCCGGCAATGGAAACTCCATTCCCGAAACATCGGGAGAAGAGACGCAACGGACGTTCTTTGGTATTGGTCGAAACCCATAAAGAATTACGTAATTATCTTGTGCGAATCCTGATGCCGGATTACGAAGTTGTGTCGGTTTGCGATGCGGAAACGGCCTTTACGACTATATGTGAACGGCATCCCGATGCTGTTCTGGCCTCTTCAGCCCTTGTCGGAATTTCGGGGGAAGAACTTGCTGTCCGGATTAAATCGGATGACAGGGTAGCACATGTACCTGTGATATTGCTCGTGAAACCGGGCGAAGACAGCAAGGAGACCCAACGGAACGCCGATCTTTATGTGACAATGCCTTTTGCCATTTCGTTCTTAAAAGCAGAGATTGAAAGTCTGATTACTAACCGGGAGATTATCCGCAAGAGGTATATCCGTTTGACATTAGGGGTTGATGCTCCGGATGATGTCGAAGCCGATGTGCCGTTGTCGGATAGTGATCAGGAATTTATCAGTCTGGTGAGAAGCCTGATTGAAGAGAGACTCACCGATTCCAGGTTTACGATTGACGAACTGAGTGATTGTGTGAATATGAGCCGTTCGAGCTTTTACAATAGGATTAAGGAGATAACCGGCCATGCACCCGCAGACTATGTTCGTAGTGTACGCCTTAACAAGGCGCTGATCTTGCTGATGAGTAGGAAATATACTGTAGCCGAGGTTGCCGACATGACGGGATTCAGTGATCCGAAATATTTCAGGATCGTGTTTAAGAAACGTTTCGGAGATTCACCGACAAAGTATATAAACAATTTGTAAGTCAACGGGAGGCCGGCCGGGGGAGTGCCTTGCCGGTCTTCATTTTATTAACTAATCCTGTCAGTGGGATTGAAAGAATAACTCTTATCTTTGCTTCTCAAAATGTGAACTGCGATGTAGAATTATTGCAGAAATGGGCGAACGTAAGATTATACATATTGATATGGATGCTTTCTATGCTTCCGTGGAGCAGAGAGACCATCCGGAATTGCGTGGTAAACCGCTTGCTGTCGGGCATGCCGAGGAGCGGGGAGTAGTGGCGGCGGCAAGCTATGAAGCGCGTCGGTACGGAGTGCGTTCGGCTATGTCGTCACAGAAGGCAAAGCGCTTATGTCCGCAACTGATTTTCGTTCCCGGACGGATGGACGTATATAAATCGGTTTCCCGCCGGGTACACGAGATCTTTCATGAATACACCGATTTGATTGAACCCCTTTCGTTGGACGAGGCATTCCTGGATGTGACAGAGAATAAACAGGGAATTTTACTGGCGGTAGATATAGCCAGGGCTATCAAGCAGCGCATCCGTGAAGAGTTGAACCTGGTAGCATCGGCGGGTGTATCTTATAATAAATTCCTGGCAAAGATTGCTTCGGATTTTCGCAAGCCCGACGGACTCTGTACCATCCATCCCGATCAGGCGCTCGATTTCATTGCCCGTCTGCCCATCGAGTCATTTTGGGGAGTAGGACCGGTGACTGCCCGGAAGATGCATTTGCTGGGTATTCACAATGGCCTTCAGCTACGTGGCTGTTCGTCAGAAATGTTGGTACGGCAGTTTGGTAAAGTAGGACTGCTCTATTATGATTTTGCACGAGGAATCGATCTCCGTCCCGTAGAAGCGGTATGGATACGTAAATCAATCGGTTGCGAACATACGTTGGAGAAAGATATTCATGTGAAATCGGCTGTGATTATAGAACTTTATCACGTAGCTACGGAACTTGTGGAACGGTTGCAACGGAAGGACTTCCGGGGAAAGACGCTGACGCTGAAAA
>ENA-UEQA01000625-UEQA01000625.1-human-gut-metagenome-genome-assembly--contig:-NODE-625-length-18803-cov-69.657909_pt1 | contig 18803 bp, 15 predicted proteins | sample MGYA00242936_ERZ507937 | MGnify/ENA primary metagenome ERZ507937 (study PRJEB26167, sample SAMN06115468) | human gut metagenome | host: Homo sapiens | place: China:Chongqing | collected 2016-06-16... | reverse complement strand
TTTGAAACCATCTGACAGGAATTGTCAAGCAATATTATAGTTATGCCCCGTCCTGTCGCCTCATAATCATCAATCAGTGCAGAAATATGCTCTTTAACCTTTTTTTCGGAAATTTCAAGTGCCTGCGCTATTCGGGAAAATTCAACCGACGCACCGTTTGCGAACAAAATCGCCTCAATCGCACCACGAATATTTTCAACAGCCATTACTGCACCTCCTCATTTTCATTGTTTTCGTCCTCGCCAACCTGCGGCAAAGGCATTGCGTTTTTATCCTCAATCATATGAACAACGGCATTTTCACCGCTGCCCTCAATTCTGATACGCTTGCCCTTTACCAGCTCCAGCGTTGCAAGAAATGTTGCCACAAGGTCGCTTTTGCCCTCGCACACTTCAAAAATTTCGTGATATTCAAGCCTTTTGCCGTGCCAGAGCCTTCTCATAAGATGGATAATCTTACTGTTTACCGACACGATTTTATGCGACACAATGCCCGAAAATGCGTCTTTTGACGGTGGAAGCTTACGCTTGCCCCGTCCGACTGCGCTGACATATGCCTTTGCAATATCCTCACTCGGATGAATACGGTTATATGTCAGGTCAAATTCAACAGGAGATGCATCTCGGTAAAAGCTGTCAAAGTCATAAATATCGCCCAGCTTTGCCGCCATTTCACGGCAAACTGCATATTCAAGAAGCTGTCCCGAAAGTTCTTTCTTGAGTTCTTCAGCCTCTTCCTCATATTTTGGCAGGAGCATTACAGACTTGATATAAACAAGCCTTGACGCCATTGTCAGAAATTCCGATGCGATATCCATCTGATTTTCCTGCATCATATTAATCTGCTCCATGTACTGGTCGAGCAATTCGGAAATGCTGATGTCGTAAATATCTATTTTGTTTTTAGAAATCAGCGTCAGCAAAAGGTCAAGAGGACCTTCAAATGCCGACAGCTTATATTGAAGTTGTTGTGTTTCCATAGATAATTTCTGTGTTGTAATTTTTGTTGCGGATGATTAAATTAACCGACAAACGGCATATACGGCAGGCTTGCAAGCCAGCTGATGAAGTTAAGAATCTGATTGCTGAGCCAGTTAATCGGAGTGTTGAGAATTCCCACATACAAGAGAACAAAAAGACCGATAAAAAAGTACATCTGATATCTGTAAAAGAATTCAACAGCCTTGTCGGGTAAAAATACGAACAGAACCTTTGAGCCGTCAAGCGGAGGAATGGGAATAAGGTTGAACACAGCAAGTCCGACATTGCACGAAATGTAGAAGCTCAAGAATTGAACAACATATCCTCCGATTGTTGAAAGCGGAAAAGCACCCGTAAAAAGGATAATCGGATAGTAAATGAGGAGTCCGACAAAAGCCGCAACGATATTTGCAATCGGACCCATAATTGCGGTGATTGCCATACCGACCTTTGGATTTTTAAAATTTCTCGGATCAATCGGAACAGGCTTTGCCCAACCGAATCCGAACAAAAGCATACACAAAGCACCCATAGGGTCAATGTGGCTGAGCGGATTAATCGAAAGTCTGCCTCTACCCTTTACCGCCTTATCACCAAGAAGTGACGCAGTAAAAGCGTGCGCCCATTCATGGAACGGGAGAATTAAAAATATAATAACGAGTACAGCCAATATTTCGGCAATTACCGAGCCGAAATCAAGGTTGCCGTTTCTGATGCCGTTAAGTAATAATGAGAGCATAAGAGCCTCCTGAAATCTGAATTTTTAGGTAACAATCGTGTAACTATATTTATTCCTAATTATATAATATATCGTCAAAAATTACAAGAGCAAAAAACAAGTTAAGAAATTTTCAAAAAACACTTGCATTTTCTCTCATTTTCTGTTATTATAACAAAGTTAGAAATAGAATTAGTTTTCTTTAAGGAGGTGCAGACGCATGGCAAAATGTGAATTCTGCGGTAAGGATGTAAAGTTCGGTATTAAGGTATCTCACTCACACAGAAGATCAAACAGAACATGGAAGCCCAACGTACAGCGTGTTAAGGCTATTGTTGACGGTTCACCAAAGCGTGTATATGCTTGCACCCGTTGTTTGCGTTCAGGTAAGGTTACCAGAGCTAACTGATTTTACAGATTACGAAACAGCTCCACTATTTACGGTGGAGCTGTTTTTTTGTATTTTTATCAGAATTTTAAACCTCAATCACAGCACAGAAAGAGGGCTGACCTTTGTTTGGTCAGCCCTCTTAATTATTAGTCTTTATCAGCCGTTAAAGGATTTCTTCCTTCTTACGAAGAACGAACATTACACAAGTTGAGCCGATGAGAAGTGTAAGAATTACAACAGCCAGAGGAGCTTCACCTGTCTGAACAGCAGCGTTTGCATTGTTATTGCCGCCGTTATCAGATGTATCCGGAGTGTCGGATGTTGAGCTGATTTTCTTTGATACAGGCTGTGTTACAGATGTTGCATCCTGTGAAGTTACAGGAGCAATTGTAACCTTAGTTGATTCCTGCGTTTCCTCTGTAGCCTTAGTAGCCTCAGTAGATGACTCTGCGGTTGAAGGCTCGGCTGTTGTCGGTTCTGCATAGGTTGAAGGAGTAAGCTCAGTTGAAAGATCATTTTTTGCTGCCACAGCAACAGGATCTTTCTTAACTACTTCTTTATCAACAAGAATAACTTCTTTTGAACCGTCAGTCATTTCTGTGTCCGGATTTACTTCCGAAACACGAAGCACCTCAAGAACAAGGTCAACCGTCGTCGAAACCGGTGCAACCTTTGAAATGTCTTTAACATCAAAAACAACTGTTGCAAAAAGCGTCTTTTCGCTAAAGTCATAAAGACCGAGATTACTTGCACCGAATCTTACATAACCAACGCCTTCCGACTTATTCTTGAAGTTTACATATACACCTCTGCCGTCCATTGTCGGGCAAACCGACTTAGCAGTATTCACATCGGCAACCGAAAGAATCGAAGGGTCATAAGAAATGTGCCACTGCGTGTCAAGCACATTCTTTGGAGACTGCATAATATATGTAACCGTTACCTGATTTGTAACTGCATTATACTTTGCACTTGCCATTGGGAAGTAATTAGATGTTGCATTTACTGTAAGAGCAAGCGAAGATTCAGCAGACGATGTTGTACCCTCAGTTGCAGCAGCACCATCAGTTGCAGACTCGGTTGTTTCCGATTCTGTTACAACCTCTGTTGCTGATTCGGCTGTTGTTTCCTCACCCGATGGATTGTACTCTGTCGGGAACACACCGTCTTTGCCGTAATAATCGCCGGTCTTGAGGTCTGCCTTTTTAGGAGCATTGCCGTATTCACCGTTACCGTAGTAGTAGAACCACTCACCGGTAAAAAACAATTCATCATTATCGTTCTCGGAAGTAAATTCAGGATTGATAATATAAATCATATTGTCAAAGCTTTCAACACCGTTGGGATAATAATCAGACTCGCCTTTATCATAACCCTTAAAATTAATATCGGTTGTTCGATAAGCAAGTTTATATTCAGGATTTGTCGGATCGTCTGTACCCTTAAGAGCGTTGTTCCAGATTACTTTATCAACATCGGTCGGTACATCAGAACAGTAAACATTTTTGATATCAGCATTGCGAGCTGAATAACCCGGCCACGCTGAAGGAGTATCCGAACCGTTTTCCCAATAAACACCTGCATCAGATGTATATTTGTTTTCCCAGTCATCAGGCTTGCAGAAATATATATGGTAGGTTTCAGTGCCCTCAGAAGGCACATAACTGCCTTCATCGTCCGTATCGGCAGAAACGCTTATTGCAGCAACCACTATCATTGCCGCTGTGAGCATAACAGCCAATAAAAGACTGATAACTTTTTTGGACATTTGTATTTCCTCCTTATGAATTTCCGACACCATACTTGCATCTGTATGCTTATTATAGTATAAAACGCAGTAAAAATCAAGTGTTACAGGAAATTTTGAGCCTTAATCTAAATGTAATAACAACCAAATTTTTGTGTTAAATTCCACCAAATTTGCATTTTACGGAATTTTGGCATATTTTCAACCGTAATTTCCGCTTATTCAGTCATACATAAGAGAACAAATAATAAACAGTAATGCAAAAATGCCCTCCAAAGCGGAGGGCATCAAATAATTATGTATAATTATTTAAGATTATTCAAATCTCTTGCGTGTGTAAAGAACTGCACCGCCTGCAACGAGGAGAACTGCGAGAACTGCAGCTGCTGTTGTAGCACCTGTCTGAACTGCGCTGTTGTCTGTGCTATTTGCTGTGTCAGCAGTTGAAACTGCGTTTGCAGAAGATGTTGGGTTCTGACCTGCAGTAGGAACTGTGTTCTTTGTAGAATCTGTCTTGTTGTCATCTTTCTTGTCACTTGACGGAGCTGTTGTTGCAGCCTGATCAGGAGTAGCAGGTGCAGCATTCTTATCTACTGTCTTAACAAGACCTGCTTCCTTAGCCATATCATAGTTAGGAAGTGAACCGTACTCGTACTTGCCTGTTTCTTCGTTAAGACCATAGTAGAAGTAGAACTCACCGGCATATGTTTCCTTACCTGTTACGCTTACAGAAGTGTTGCTAGGGTCTATAACATAAATCATGTTGGTGAGGTACATTGAGATACCCCAGTCAGGATCCTCAAAGAAGTTGTCAGCAAATTTACCGAGGAATGTCTTATCATTACCGTCAAATGCTTCCTGAGCCTTTGCCCAGAATTCGCCGTCAAGCAAATTGTCATAATATTCATTGTCGCCTTCCGAATAGTACTGACAAGAAACATCGGCAGTCTGCTTAGCAGCCTTAAACTGTTCCTCACTAAACTCGTAAGTTACTTTACCTGTTGCGGCATCTTCTGTCCTTAGACCGCCGTTAAGGTAGTTGTTGAAATCAAGATTAGGAACATCTGTAGGAAGGTCAAGATAGAAGATGTTATTTTCAGCATTTTCAACCTGCATCTTATAACCCGGCCAAGCAACACCTACTGACGTACCGTCAAGAGAGCTGCCTGCGTCTGAACCGTTCCACCAGTATGCACCTGCATCATTAGCATTGAACTTTTCACTCTTCCATGACTCAGGCATAAGGAAGTAAACTTTGTGTGTTTCTTTTACGCCCTCACTTGGGACATAACGACCGTTTGTATCAATAGCTGCGGAAACGCCGATTACACCTACAAGAGCAAGTGAAAGAACGAGAGCGCATGACACTATGATACTGATAAGTTTTTTTGACATTTGAATCTCCTCCAAAAAAATTTCCGATTTCTATCGGTATGGAATCATTATATAACAAAATTTTCAAAATTGCAATCTTTTTCAAAAAGCTTAAAACAAAAAAATACACAAAATTGCAATCGCAATTTTGTGTATTTAGCTTGTATTATAAAAAATTTTCCTATAAAAGATATTTATCTGTTTTATTTATCCGCATCTGCGTCATCCGACATTGCATTATTGTCCGCAGATTTTTTCTTTTTTTCGTCCTTTTTCTTTACGAAAATAATTGCACCTGCGGCAATCAAAACAACAACAATTGCAATTATAATAATTAATGTCGTGTTTGAACCCGAACCGTTTGCAGAACTCTCAACAACCTTTGTAACATCTACAACCTGACTATTCTGCTGAGTTGAGATGTACTTTTTCTCAACAACTACCGACTTATGGTCGTCTTTGTTAGGTGAGTTTTCCTCGCCCATTCCGTCAATGTAGTTTACAAAATCGCCCTGAATTTTTTCGGAATTTGCCGTATCATTATTTACTATCGGAACGGCACTATCCTCTACCTCTTTACCGTTCACCCAAAGCTTGCAGGTGATTTTATACGATTTGAGATATGTCATATCATCGCCGTACATATCCGAGATGAAATATGAAAGATCGGTTTTGCCTCCCTTTAGTACCTTGAATTCAGCAGAAACAAGAGCCTTGTCACCGTTAAGCTTTACGGGATTCTGAACATCTGTCCATGTAAAGGTGTAAAAATTCTTAAGTTTAGGGTTGCCAATCGCATTTTTAAAGCTTTCACAGTTTATTGAATCGGCATTCAACTTCAAATATTCATCGTTGTAAAAGAAACTCATTGCAGCTCCGATTACTTCTTCTTTTGTATCGGTCATATAAATAGCATACTTAACCGTATCGCCAGCTTTAGCTGTTACGGAATCCTTTTCATCTGATGAAATGCTGATTGTAAGGTCATCCTCGGCAGCACTTGCAGGAATACAGAATGCTGACACGGTAAGTACAGCCACGAAGAGAATTGAAAGCATATTTTTGATTTTTTTAGACATTTTTTTCATTCCTTTAGTTTGATATTCCTATTATATATCATTAAGGCTAAAATTTCAATCAATAATTTAACAATTCTCGGTGAAATTTATGTGAAAAGTAAATTAATTGCAGATTCACCTTTAAAGAAATGATATTTTAGAAATTATAATTCAAACTGATTTTCACAACATTACGATATAAAAAAACGCCCCTCGGAAAACCGAGAGGCGAAAAATTATTTTTTTAATCTGTCAACGCCGTTAACAGTCTTACAATAGGAAATTCAATTACTTATTGAATCTCTTTCTTGTGAAGTAAACAACACCTGTTGCAGAAACAAGAGCTAAGAGGATAACTACTGCCATAGAAGCATTACCTGTCTGTACTGCGTTGCTGCTTGTGCCGTTAGCCGGTGTGTCAGAAGTAGCTGTGTCAGCTGTTGACTGACCCTTTGTTGTAGCCTGTGTAGCAGATGTAGCATCAGGTGTAGTAGGAGCTACTGTAGCCGGAGCATCTGTAGGCTCTGTTGAAGGAGCATCTGTAGGCACTGTAGCAGGCTCTGTTGTTGTAGGCTCTGTTGAAGGAGCATCTGTAGGCTCTGTAGCAGGCTCTGTTGTAGCAGGCTCTGTTGTAGCAGGCTCTGTTGTAGCAGGCTCTGTTGTAACAGGCTCTGTTGTAGCAGGCTCTGTTGTAGCAGGCTCTGTTGTAGCAGGCTCTGTTGTTGTAGGCTCAACATATGCCTCAACCTTAGCGTCTGAGTTAATGTTATCAAAGAGATCATTAGCCATGTCGCCGTTAACTACTGCTTCATATTCTGAATCAGCATCAACTGTGCCTGTTGCAGGATTGAGCTTACCAAGTGTAAGATCAACTACATTGAGGTCAACATTTGTTGTACCTGTACCGTTAACTGTGAACACAGCCTCAACAAGTTTCTTGCCGCCTGCAAAATCATAAAGTGCAAGGTTTGAAGCATTGCCTGAAACATCATCCATATTTACCATGCCGTCAGCGATTTCAGGCATTGTAAGTGAATCAAGTGTAAGGAGGTTCTTATCATATGTAAGAGCCCACTGTACTTCTTCAAGCTGTGCATCCTTAGTGTCAAGGAGATAGTAAACTGATACCTTGTCGCCTACATTAAATGTGCCTGAACCTGTAGCCTGGCAAATATTAGATGTAGCGTTGATTGTTAAATTATCAACTGCAGGAGTTGAAGGCTCAACCTTAACAGTAGCCTTAGCGCCTGAACGTGTTGCATAATCAAAGTTTGTAATGTCGAGTGTGATTGTTACATCAACGAGTGAATCTTCTTCAAAACCTGCAGAAACTGTGTTAAGAAGCATATTCTCACCATTGAATGTAAGGTCAAATTCTTCGCCTATAGGAGCTGCGCTCTGCTCGGGAAGACCCCAGTTAGCTGCCCAATCATCGTTTACAGCAAACTTGAACTGATAAGCATCGTCTGCAGATTCAATGTTTTCATACTTAATCTGATATACCTTGTCAGAAACAGGAGTCATGTGGTTAGCTTCAGCGTCAACACCCCATGCTACACCGTTGAGCCAGTTGTCTTCACCGTTACCAACAACTGTAATGCTGTTAACATCAAGGTCTGTTACCATTTTAACGCCTTCACCTGTTACAGTAATCTTGTTTGTAGCAGGATCGAATGTTACAGTAACATCACAAGCTGTTTCTACATCGAAAGTTACATTGTTATCTGTACCGTCAAGACCGATCCACTTCTGCTCGTCGCCTGTGTTTGCAACAACCTTGAGCTGATAGTTCTTACCGGCAGGAACAGCAGAGAATGTCTTTGTGAATACGCTGCCGTCAGCTGTCATAACATTTTCAGGAGCTGCAGCAGGTGTACCAACCCATTCATAGCCTGTAAGATTCTCTGTACCGGCAACTACATATGTAGTATCGGCAGCAGGAGCTGTTGAAGGCTCTTCTGTTGTAGGCTCTTCTGAACCATCGGGATCTGTTACAGTATTAGTAGCTACAACATTCTTATCTAATACTTCCTGACTAACGATTGACTTGTTAGCAAGTTCAACTTCTTCATCGCCGATTGTCTGGTCTGTTACAGGATCAACCTTTGAAAGACGAAGTACCTGTACATCAAGATTAATAGTAGTTGCTGTAGCCTCAGGATCAATTACTTCAAACTCAGCAGAAGCAAGTACGATTTCCTTTGATGTTGTGTCATAAAGGCTGAGTGTATTACCGTTAGCTTTAATTACACCCGGAACAGCATTGTTATAAATATAACTGCCAAACTTAGGATATTCAAATGATGTAGCTTTGATTGTGTTAGCTGTTGGCTTGAGTACATTTGTATCGTAGTTCATATCCCACTGGAAGTCAAGCATGTCCTTGTCCTTAGACTGGAACATGTATGTAACCTTTACAGTCTTCTGATCTGCACTGAGAGTAACCTTCTTCTCAGGGAAGAGGTTTGAAGTAGCTGTAACTGTGAGACCTTTTGCAGGAGCTGCAGTTGTAGGCTCTACTGTTGTAGGCTCTGCTACTGTTGTAGGCTCTGCTGTTGTAGGCTCTGCTACTGTTGTAGGCTCTACTGTTGTAGGCTCTGCTACTGTTGTAGGCTCTGCATCAGTAACGATGTCAACCTTACCCTTTGCACCCTGCTTTGTAGCATAGTTAAAGTTTGAAAGGTCAAGTGTAAGAACGATGTCATAACCGTCTTCGTAACCAGCTGCATCTGTATCAATGATCATGTTCTGACCGTTGTATGTAAGGTCAAACCACTCATTGAGAGGAGCTGTGCCCTGCTCAGGAAGGCCCCAGTTATCTGCCCATGAACCGTTGGCAGCAAACTTGAACTGATAGTTCTCATAAGCGTCAAGGCTCTCAAACTTAATCTGGTAAACCTTTGAACCCTCAGATGTTTCTGTCATGTAGTTAGCTTCAGCATCTACCTTCCAGTCCTTACCGTTGAGCCATGCATCTTCACCGTTACCAACGACTGTAATGTGGTCAACAACAAGTTCTTTCGGAATTACAACACCTTCACCTGTTGCAGTGATTTCATTTGTTGTAGGGTTGTAAGTTACTGTTACATCACATTCCTTTGTTACATTGAATGTGAAGTTGTCATTGCCGGTATCGCCTACACCAATCCACTCTGAATCGTTTTTAACGACCTTGAACTGGTAGCCGTTGCCGACTGCTACGTTGGTAAATACTTTTTCGTAGTTACCGTCGCCGTTTTCTGTCATTACATTATCTCCGCAAGTTGCTTCAGTCTCAGCCCACTTGTAACCTGTGAGTTCTTCACAACCGGATACGAAATATGAATCGCCGGCAGCAGAAACGCTCACTACAGTTGCAACGAGTGATGTCACAACAAGCATCATAGACAGTAAAAGGCTAAGTGCTTTTTTGAACATTTTCTTTTCCTCCTTATGTGATAATGCTTCTATAAGCAGTTTAATTATACAACAACCAACCACCAAAAGTCAATGCTAAAAACTCTTGCCGGCTGATTATTTGACAAAATATTGTTTTTTTGTAGGAATGCACAAATAAAATATCATTTATTTGTTATTTGTAACCATTCACATTGTGAGATTGCCAGTTCCAACTGTCACGGCACATATCCTCAAGATTTTTCTCGGCAATCCATCCAAGTATTTTTTTTGCTTTTGTTGCGTCGGCAAAGCATTCTGCAATGTCGCCTGCTCGGCGTGGCTTTATAACATAAGGAATTTCAATCGAATTTGCCTTTTCAAAAGCCTTTACAATATCAAGAACGCTGTAGCCCACACCTGTTCCGAGATTAAAAATCTCGGTTCCCTTGTGCTCTGCGGAATATTCAATAGCCTTTACATGACCTTTTGCAAGATCAACAACATGGATATAGTCACGCACTCCCGTGCCGTCATGCGTAGGATAATCGTTGCCGAAAACACCGAGACACTTGAGTCTGCCGGCGGCAACCTGTGTTATGTACGGCATAAGGTTGTTCGGGATTCCGTTAGGATCTTCACCGATTCTGCCGCTTTCGTGAGCGCCGATTGGGTTAAAGTAACGAAGAAGAACAACAGACATATCGGGATTTGCGTTTGCGGTGTCTGTAAGAATTTGTTCCATCATAAACTTTGTCCAGCCATACGGATTTGTAGGAGAGCCCTTTGGCATTGTTTCAACAAGCGGAACAGTTTCCGGAGTACCGTAAACCGTGGCACTTGAGCTGAAAATAAAGTTATTCACACCGTGTTTTTTCATCACTTCAAGCAATGTGAGTGTTGAATCAATATTGTTACGGTAATATTCAACAGGCTTCTCACAGCTTTCACCCACTGCTTTAAGACCTGCAAAGTGAATTACCGCATCAATCTTATTCTCCGAAAAAATCTTTTCAACGGCATCTCTGTCACATACATCGGCCTCATAGAGCGGAATTTTTCTGCCTGTCAGCTCTTCAACTCTTTCAACCGCTACGGGACAGCTGTTTGAAAAATTATCTGCAATTACAACATCGTGACCTGCGTTGATGAGTTCAACACAAGTGTGCGAGCCGATATATCCGGCGCCGCCTGCAAGCAAAACATTCATTTTAAATTTCCTTTCTTAACAATCAGCATTTTTCAGGCTCGGGATAGTCAACACCGAAGGTTTCTGCTGTAACCTTTGCCATAACCTGCGGGTCAAGCGGCTTGTCGGAATAGTCTGTGTCACACTCTGCGATTTCATTGACAACATCCATACCCTCAATTACCTTGCCGAATGCGGCATACTGACCGTCAAGGTGCGGAGCGTTCTTGTGCATAATGAAGAACTGCGAGCCTGCTGAGTCGGGCATCATTGAACGAGCCATTGAGAGAACACCCTCTGTATGCTTGAGATTGTTTTCAAAGCCGTTCACGGCAAATTCGCCCTTGATTGAATATCCGGGACCGCCCATACCCGTGCCTTCGGGGCAACCGCCCTGAATCATGAAACCGTAGATTACACGGTGAAATGTGAGGCCGTCATAGTAACCCTTGTTTACAAGGCTGAGAAAATTATTTACAGTATTCGGAGCAATTTCGGGATAAAGCTCCGCTTTGATTGTTTTTCCGTTTTCCATTTCAAAAGTAACAATAGGATTGCTCATTTTAAATCGTCCTTTCGGTTTATTAACACTATTTTAGTATATTTTTGATAAAATAGCAAGTGTTTTAGTGATTATTTGCGAATAAATCAGCCTTTTTCAATGCTCATTGTAGCAAAAGCATTGAGGTCTGTTCCTGCAATATTTCCGCTGAGGAACTCGTAATATCCCTGCGAACCGACCATGGCGGCATTATCACCGCAAAGGGATTTTTCGGGCATATACATTTCCCAATCACGCTTTTTACACTCTTCTGCAAGGGTTCTTCTGAGAAGTGAATTTGCCGAAACACCGCCTGCGATTACAAGCTTTTTCTGTCCTAAGTCTTCAGCCGCCTTGATAAAGTTTGTAACAAGGCAATCGACAACGGCATAGCGGAATGATGCACAGACATCGGCTTTGTTAAGCTCAACACCCTTTTGTGCCGAATTGTGAATGAGGTTGATTACGGCTGTTTTAAGTCCCGAAAAGCTGAAATCATACGGTGCATCGTGAACTGCGGGACGAGGGAGCTTGAATGCAAACGGATTGCCGTTTTCCGCAACTCTGTCCATTTCAATTCCGCCCGGATACGGCATTCCCATTGTCCTTGCGGCTTTGTCAAAAGCCTCGCCTGCGGCATCATCACGGGTTTTGCCGATAATTTTCATCTTTGTGTAGTCCTCAACCATAACAATATGGCTGTGACCGCCCGACACAACAAGGCAGAGGAACGGCGGTTTTAATTCTTTATTTGAAATATAATTTGACGCAATGTGTGAACGCAGATGGTGAACAGGAACAAGCGGAATTCCTGTTGCAAGTGAAAGTCCTTTTGCAAAATTCACTCCCACAAGCAACGCTCCGATAAGTCCGGGGGCATATGTAACGCCGATTGCGTCAATGTCGGAAAGCCTGCAGTCTGCATCTTCAAGAGCCTGTCTTACAACAGGAACAATTGCCTCTGCGTGACGGCGTGATGCGATTTCGGGAACAACACCGCCGTAAAGCTTGTGTTCCTCAACCTGAGAAGCAACCACCGAGGATATTATGTTTCTGCCGTCCTCAACAACCGCTGCCGCAGTTTCGTCACAGGACGATTCTATTGCGAGTATCTTCATAATTTTCCTTTCACTACGAAACATTTATGATGAAGTTCCGTAATATCGTTAATATAATGTTTTATTACATATATATGTCAAAAACAGCGTGTCATTAAAACAGCGTTTTCGGTTGGAGATGAGTAGTAATTTTTCCTCTCTCCCACCTTGATGAATCCGAATTTTTCATAGAGAGAACGGGCGTTCCCGTTACTTTCACGAACCTCAAGAGTGAGAAAGCAAAGGTTATTTTTCTTGGCATAGGTCACAAGCGTTTCAACAAGCGCCGAACCTATTCCCCGATTTCTGTGTGTACCGTCAACGGCAACATTGAAAATGTAACCCTCATCAACAACAACACTCATTCCTATATATCCGACAACGGCATTGTCTTCCGTTGCGGTAAAAAACAGCGAGGTTTCGTTGTTCAGTTCTTCTTCAAGGCTGTTAAACGACCACGGATGCGAAAAACACCGCTGTTCAAGCTGTGCAACCGCCTCAAGCTGATTTTCGGTCATTCTGTCAATTTTCATACGCTTTTAATATTTCCTTTACAGAATTAACAATTTCATCACGGCAATGTCTGTACACCTCAATGTCGCCGCCGTAAGGATCGCTTATACCGAGCACGGCGATTTTTTCGGGCTGTACAAGAAAAAACTGCATCAACATTTTTGCGTGACTTTGCGACATACAGTAAAATTTTTCGTATTTTTCAATGCCGGCATCAGCTACGGCTGTTGAAGCTTTACCCGAAAGGTCAATTCCGATTTCCTTACAGGCAATCACGGAATTTTCCGACACGGGAAGTCCCGTTGAGGTTGCAATGCCAAAGCTTTCCGCCCTGACACAAACACCGTTTTTCTCTGCCATATCATTAAAAATTGCCTCTGCCATGGGACTGCGACAGGTGTTGCCCGTGCAGACAAAGGCAATCGTTCTGTTATCCTTTTGCATCATACCAAGTCCTTCCGATTGCCGCATCGGCTGTGAGCGGAACGCTCATTTTAACTGCGTTTTCCATTTCTTCCTGAACGATGAGTGCAACTCTCATGCTCTCATCCTGCGGAGCTTCAACAATAAGTTCGTCGTGAACCTGCAGCACAAGCCTTGCACGGAGATTTTCGGCTTTCATTCGCTCGTCAACCTTAATCATTGCAATTTTGATAATGTCTGCGGCTGTGCCCTGAATAGGCATATTTCTTGCAACTCTCTCTCCGAATGCACGGATCATATGCTTGCTCGAGGTGAGTTCGGGAAGATTTCTTCTTCTGCCGAACATCGTTTCAACATAGCCGTCAGCGTTCGCCTTTTCGACAACATTTTTCATATAGCTGTCAACACCGCTGTAATGGGCAAGATAGCTTTCAATGTAGTGCTTTGCCTCTTTATTTGAAACACCGATATCCTTTGCAAGTGAAAATGCGCCGATTCCGTAAACAATACCGAAGTTAACCGCCTTTGCACGGCTTCTCATAATCGGAGTTACCATATCAAGCGGCATATTGAACACCTGTGACGCTGTGATTGCGTGGATATCTTCGTTATCCTTGAACGCTTTAATCATATTTTTGTCACCCGAAATATGGGCAAGCACACGGAGTTCAATCTGCGAATAGTCGGCGTCAACAAGCGCCCAGCCCTCTCTTGCACAGAAAAACTTTCTCATCTCTCTGCCAAGCTCGGTTCTTACTGGGATATTCTGGAGATTCGGCTCTGTTGAGCTGATTCTGCCTGTTCTTGTTTCGGTCTGATTGAAATTTGAATGGATTCTGCCGTCATCTGCAATGACCTTTAAAAGTCCCTCGCAGTAGGTTGAATTCAGCTTTGAGAGCGTTCTGTATCTCAGCACCATTTCAACAACGGGATGTTCATACCTCAGGCTTTCCAGCACCTCTGCATTTGTGCTGTAGCCGCTCTTCGTTTTCTTTTTGCAAGGGAGTCCGAGGTTTTCAAATAGAACTACGCCAAGCTGTTTTGGAGAATTGATGTTAAACTCACAGCCCGCACTTTCGTAAATTGCGGTTTCAAGCTCCTTAATCTGTGCAGAAAGCATTTCGCCGTAACTTTCAATGCCCTGTCGGTCAACACAGACACCGATATTTTCCATTCTTGCAAGCACCTTTGCAAGCGGAATTTCAATTTCACTCAACAGCTTTTCCTGACCGTGAGCCTTGATTTTATCTCCGAGTTTTTCGCACAATTCTGCGTAACAGGCAAATGCCTCGTATTTTTCATTCTGCTCATCAGCGCAGACAGGCAGAGCGATTTCGTAAGAGGCACAAAGATTTTTGTCCGAATAATCCTTTGACGACGGTTCAATCAGGTATGCCGCAAGCTCAATATCAAACACAATATTTTCAACATCAATATTTTTCTCATCGGCATAAGCGTAGAGCGTTTTGATGTTTCTTGTGTACTTTTCAAGTTCACTGTCGGCAATAAACTTAACAAAAAGCTCTTCGTCCGTGCTTATATGCACCTTGCCATCAAAAAGTACGGCAAAGGATTTTAATTCTTTATTCTCTGTTTCAAAGTTGAGATAGAGCTTTTTCTCTGACTTAACATTTTTTAAAAGTTCATTTTCATCAAAATCAGACACAACCTCAAGCGAATTTTTCTCAACCTTTTCGGGCTTTGTATTTTTGTCAGCCTTGATGCCGTATTTTTCTATTAAAGAAAACAGTTCAAGCTTTGCCATAAATCCGGCACATTCATCGGCATCTTTCATATCTACAACATAATTTTCGACATTTGTGTCAACAGGAGCGTTGCAGTTTATTTCACCGAGCATACGGCTGAGAATTGCATTTTCCTTTGACGCAGTCAGCTTTTTACGCACACCGTCCTTTATTTCAAGTTCATCAAGATGGTCATAGATATACTCAACCGTGTGATATCTCTGAATGAGGTCGCCTGCACCCTTTGGTCCTATTCCCGCAACTCCGGGAATATTATCCGAAGTATCGCCCTGAATCGCCTTGATTTCTATAAGCTCCTTTGGAGTTACACCGTAAGCTTCAAGAATCTTTTCGGGGGTATAGAGTATATCCTGTTTGTTTGAGCAAAGATGAACGCTTGTTTTGTCCGACACAAGCTGAAGACTGTCACGATCACCTGTTGCAATAACGCACTCGTTTCCGTTTTCTTCACAAGCCTTGGCGAGCGTACCGAGAATATCGTCAGCCTCAAAGCCCTCACAGGTAACAAGTCTGTAGCCTAAAAGGGTAAGAAGCTTTTTCAGCGGTTCCATTTGTGACGCAAGCTCCTCCGGCATACCTTTTCGTGTTGCCTTGTAGCCTGCATAGGCCTTGTGTCTGAAGGTTGGTGTTTTCAGGTCAAAGGCAATTGCCACGGCGTCGGGATTTTCTTCATTTTTAATTTTATACAGCATTGTAAGAAATCCGTAAATTGCGTTTGTAAACTGACCGTCCTTTGTAGTAAGCGGTCTTATTCCGTAAAACGCACGGTTTACAATGCTGTTTCCGTCAACAGCAAGTAATCTCATAATTTATACATCACATTCTCAATTTTTCCGTCTTTAATGTAAATTCTCGGAACACGCTTTCCGACAAGACAGACGGTTTCGTAGTTTATAGTTCCTGTATTTTCGGCAAGTGAATCTGCAGTAGGCTCACCGTTTTCGCCTGTACCGAATACGACAACCTCGTCACCTGTCTTGACATCTTCAATATCGGTAACATCAAGCATTGTCTGATCCATACATATTCTGCCCACAATTTTCGCTTTCTTTCCGTTTACCATCATATAGCCGTCTTTTGCATTCTGTCTGATGAATCCGTCAGCATATCCGATAGGAACGGTTGCAATTTTCATCTTTCTGTCGGCTGTAAAAGTTCTGCCGTAGGAAATTGTTGCACCCTTTTGAACCTCTTTTACAAAAGCGACAACTGTTTTAAGAGTCATTGCAGGAACAAGGTCAAGTCTGTCGGCAAGCTTTGATGACGGAGCAAGTCCGTAGAGTATAATGCCTGCTCTTACCATATCGCAACAGGTTTCGGGATAATCTTCAATTGCGCCGCTGTTTGAGCAATGAACAACGCTGATATCAACACCTCGCTTTTTAAGGCTGTCACGCACATGAATAAAGTTTTCATACTGCTTGTTTGTGAACTCTCTGCCCTCGGCATCTTCATCAGACACACAAAAATGAGTAAAAAGCCCCTCAACCTCAAGATTCGGAAGGCAACAAGCCTCACAAATTTCTTCAATAGAATATTCATCCCGTGGAAATTCCTGACACATAAAGCCGATTCTTGACATTCCCGAGTCAACCTTGATGTGCATTTTGCAGATACAATCCTCTTCAACACATTTTTCGGAAAGCTCCTTTGCATACTCAAGTGAAAAAACAGCCTGAGAAATATCATAAGCGGCAAGATTTTTTGCTTCCGAAACGGGAGTGTAGCCAAGAATAACAATAGGCAGTTTTGAACCGCTTTTTCTGATTTCTATACCCTCGTCAATATTTGAAACAGCAAAAAAATCCGCTCCGAGTTTTTCATAAATCTGTGAAAGCTCAACTGCACCGTGGCCGTAGCCGTCAGCCTTTATAACACAACAGACCTTTGTATCGTCTGCAACCTTATTTCTTATTACATTATAATTATGCTCAATTGCATTAAGTGAAATTTCAGCCCAAGTTCTTTTTACCATATTCATTTTTATCTCTCCACATACCTTTTACAATCAATTTGCAATCAATGTAATTATAATACTTTTGATTCTTCAAATCAACACAAAATCCCCCTTTAAATGCATATAAAAGTTATTTTATTCGTAATTATGTGCAAAATGTTACTCCTGAATTTTTGCAAATGCACAAATTATCTGCATAAAAGCCCTAAATACTGCAATTCACTTGATTTATTTATTCATTTTTGGTAGAATTAAAAGGTATTTGATTTATAAATTTAATTTCAGGAGGGGCATAATGACAACAAACAACATAATAGTTCTTTGTGCATTTATAGCTTATATGATTATTATGATCGTAATAGGCTTTGTTTGTTCAAAGGGCAACAAGAACAATGAGGACTACTTTCTCGGCGGCAGAAACCTCGGCAGTTGGACAGCTGCAATGTCGGCACAGGCATCTGATATGAGCGGTTGGCTTTTGATGGGACTTCCGGGCGCCGTATACCTTGCCGGCACAGGCGAGGCATGGATTGCCGTAGGACTTCTTATCGGCACAATTCTCAACTGGTACATTGTTTCGGCAAGACTTCGTAAATACACAATTGTGGCAGGCAACTCGCTCACTATTCCGAGCTTTTTCAAAAATCGCTACCGTGACCATAAAAACATAATCAAGATTGTTTCGGCGTCAATCATAGCAGTTTTCTTCACGGTTTACACAGCGTCGGCATTCAGTTCGGGTGCAAAGCTTTTTGCAACGCTCTTCTCGGACAGCGCAAGCGGTGACGAAAACTACAATCGGGTTTATGTTATCGGTCTTATCGTTGCCGCAGTAGTAATTCTTGTATATACATTCATGGGCGGTTTCAAGGCAGTTTGTACAACCGACCTCATTCAGGGACTTATGATGATTGTTGCAATTCTTACCGTTCCGGTGCTTGCATATGCAATTCTCACATTTGACACAAGCTTCAGTTCTGCACTTGCCGCAAAAGGTGTTGAACAACCTGCTCAGTTCCTTAACTTCTTTGTAAACGGTGACGGAACGCCTGTTTCGGCTGTTTCGATTATTTCAAACCTTGCGTGGGGACTCGGTTACTTCGGTATGCCGCATATTCTCGTCAGATTCATGGCTGTAAAGAGCAATGAAGAAATCAAGAAGTCAAGAAAAATTGCTGTTGTTTGGGTAATTATTTCACTTACTGCGTCATGCCTTATCGGTCTTATCGCAAGAGGCTACCTTACAGCACAGCTTGACGATGCAACAAGCGAATCTGTATTCATCAGAACAATCCAGCAGCTTTTCTCAGACAACGGTGTGCTTATCTTTATCGGCGGTATTTTCCTTTGCGGAATCCTTGCCGCAATTATGTCAACAGCAGACAGTCAGCTTCTCGTCACTGCGTCGGCTGTTTCGGAGGATCTTTACAAAGGTGCTGTTAAAAAGAATGCAAGCGAAAAGAGTTCGCTTTTGGTCGGCAAAATTGCAGTTGCAGTTGTTGCTGTAATCGCATTCTTCATTGCACTTAATCCTAAATCAAGTATTATGGGACTTGTTTCGGATGCATGGGCAGGATTCGGTTCGGCATTCGGACCTGTTGTTCTGCTGGCACTTTTCTGGAAACGCTCAACACTTTCGGGTGCAATCAGCGGTATGGCAACAGGTGCTCTGAC
>ENA-UEQA01000611-UEQA01000611.1-human-gut-metagenome-genome-assembly--contig:-NODE-611-length-18946-cov-6.283322_pt1 | contig 18946 bp, 17 predicted proteins | sample MGYA00242936_ERZ507937 | MGnify/ENA primary metagenome ERZ507937 (study PRJEB26167, sample SAMN06115468) | human gut metagenome | host: Homo sapiens | place: China:Chongqing | collected 2016-06-16... | reverse complement strand
GTATGGATTTTCAATTTATAATTGGCATCACTATAAGAACTTTCCTTTTCATCGAGCATTTTAGTTCAAATCCTTAGTTTCCACATTGTAAATCGAGAGAAACGCAAAGATTAAGGAAAGTATCATAAGTACAACAGGAAGAATGGCATTATCCGCCAAAGAAAAATCGCCCACATTAGCCTGTGTCAAAAAAATCAGCAGAAAAGATGATACGATGGTAGCTTTTGAGGACTTCATAGCCATACCAATAAACAAGGCGATAAAACTCATGGTTACAATGACAACGGACTTTAAGAGTAACTGAATATAGAACCCCATACTTGCCATGTTGTAGTCCAGTGGGAATGAGGAAACCATGAATTGTGAACCAAGTAAAATGCAGCCGTAAATCAATAGTTTTGTCAGCACCAGAGCCACAAAATTGAAAATCCATACAGCTAACATTTGAGAAACGAGAATTTTCTGTCGCTTAATTGGATACGAAAACATTAAGTTCATGGTTTTGTTTTTATAGGCGCTCACAATGTATGTGGACAACATGACACTGGTAAACACCAGAAAAGCCATGCTTGTAAACAGCTCGATAGAGGAAGAAATCGCACTGTTACCCGGCACCGCATCAGGAACACCCGTATCAGGATCATTGGCAATTCCCAAATAGCAAAGGGCAAATATGAACAGGCAGATCAGAGCCGACATGATAACCACATTGCGAATGTACTTGCCTACATTATTCTTTTTCCATTCCAGCCTAATGAGTTTAAGCATGATATTTCACCTCCCCGGTCAGCTTCAAGAAGTAGTCCTCCAGCGTTTCAGATTTCTTTCCAATGCTCACAACTTCAACATCATTCAGAGCCAGTATTTTCGTCAACTGCTGGGTAGACGCTGCATGGTCATATATGCGAATTTTACCGCTGTCAAGAATCTTAAAATTTTGCAGACCCAACTTTTCAGTCAAGACATAGGCAGCCCGCTTTTCATCCGTGACAGAAAGCTCCACATAATTGAGGTTAATTTCCTCAATATCTTGCATACGAATTTCTTTCATCATTTTTCCGTGATGGATAATAGCAACGGTATCCGCAATACTCTCCACTTCAGATAAAATGTGACTTGAAATCATAACGGTAATACCGTACTCCGAACAAAGTGTTTTTAATAAATCACGGATTTGTTTCATTCCTGCTGGATCAAGGCCGTTTGTGGGTTCGTCGAGAATAAGCAGTTCCGGCTTGCACATAATGGCTCTTGCAATTCCGAGGCGTTCTTTCATGCCGAGGGAATAGTTCTTGACCGGCTGATCGGCTGCTGATGTCAAGTCCAGCATTTGCAACGCACTTTCAACACTGTCAACATTGTAATAGCCCATATACTCACAATGAAGCTGTAAGTTCTCACGCCCGGTCATGTGGTCATAAAAGGTGGGAAACTCGATGATACTTCCCATTCTTTTTAAGACTTCATAGGATTTTGGAGTCAATACCTCTCCAAACACCTCAATAGTCCCACTGGTAGGTTTCCAAAGGTTAGTAATCATCTTCATCACTGTGGTTTTACCAGCTCCGTTAGGACCAAGAAAACCATAAATTTCCCCTTTGGGAATATGAATATTAACATCAGTGACAAGTGCCTTACTACCGATCTTTTTAGAAAGACCACTTGTTTTTAAAATAAATGGCATTGTCTTGCCCTCCTTTCTACTGACATTATAGAAAGTTCGATTTTCAAAACTCTTGAATAATTCTTACAAATTTCTTTCTTGAAAAAATGACCTATGGTTTAATAGGCCATTTTCTTGAGCGTAATAGTGAAAACTGTTTTCTGGTGCGGATGACTTTCTAAAGTAATATCGCCACCGAGTTGCAAGGCAAGATTTTTCGCAATCGTCAGTCCAAGACCATTTCCCTGCATAGCACTATTTCTGGAATCTTCCATCATAAACAGCCGATCAAAAACCGAATCGGCAAATTCTTTTTCAATTCCACGGCCCCTGTCCACAATGTCTATATAGATATGTGCCTGATCTGCCCACAAAAACATACCTAAATATTTTCCATCGCCGCCATAGCGAATTGCATTGGAAATCAAATTGAACATAATTCTTTGCAACGCATCTTTATTGGCATTTGCATACAATACATGATCGGGTATGTTAATTTCCACTTCAAAATTTTTTTGTGAAAGGAGTTCATAGAAATCCAAAATATTTTCCCGGCAGGCTTCGTTCACATTCAAACGCTCCAATGGCATATCTGTATCGCCAGCCTCTAATTTAGCAAGCGTAAAGAATTGTGTAATCAATCCCATTACCCGCTGGGCAGTGCTTTCTACCTTTTGCAACATTTCATTGCTTTGGGTTCCGTTCAAACGCATAATCTCCAAATAGCCAAGAATCACTGTCATGGGAGTTTTAATGTCGTGGGAAATGTTAGATAACATCTTTTTGGATGCCATTTCAGCCCGCCGATACTCAACTTTTACTTTTTGCCGATCTTCCAACATTCGATTGATTTGTGTTGCAAGCTCTATCAGTGCCTTATTATCGGTAAAGACTGTCACTTTTTCGTCGCTGTCGGTGTCAAGAAGTTCTTTCAATTTGCTGCTGATCTCATGTATTTTTGCTTTTGTTCCGTTATGGAATACAAACTGCTGGTACACAATGATACAGATTAAAATCATAATACAGAGGGTTAGTAAAAAGATAATTATCGCATTGCTCATTTCTGTTCTCCCAGCTTATAGCCAATTCCCCATACAGTTATAACAACTTGTGGCTTTCGTGGATCATCCTCAATTTTCGTTCGTAAACGGCTGATGTGAACATTGACGGCATTTTCATCCCCCATATAGGCATCATTCCAAATTAAAGAATAGATTTGAGCCTTTGTGTAGACCCTTTGTGGGTTTTCCAGAAGCAGTCGTAAAATATCAAATTCTTTTGCGGTCAGGTTTACCTCTTCATCATTTATGTAACCTCGTCTGCTGTCAAGATCAATGCTAAGTCCGTTGTAAGAATACGTCTTTTGAACTTCCGGCTGCTCTTTTGATGCACTTCTTCTTATTATTGCTTTTATCCTCGCCTTAACTTCAAGAATGTTGAAAGGTTTCGTGATATAATCGTCAGCACCGTACTCAAGTCCAAGTATTTTATCCATGTCATCACCTTTTGCAGTAAGCATTATGATTGGGACATCCGAAAATTCTCTTATGTGCTGGCATACTTCAAAGCCATCATGTATTGGCAGCATAACATCGAGCAGGATAATGTCATATTTATTGTTTGTGGCAAGATCTATTGCCTCCTGTCCGTCATATGCACAATCCACATCCATTCCGTCCTGTTCAAGACTGAATCTGATACCTTTTACAATGAGTTTCTCATCATCTACTACCAATACTTTCTTTGCCATATCCATCCTTCTTTCCATCTATTATACAGATATTTTATTTTTTATCTTATTGAAAATCCCCTGCTTGATACCTGGTATTTTCATAATATCTTCTATACTTTGAAACTTTCCATTTGACTGTCGGTATTCTATTATCGCATCTGCTCTGCTTTGACCTATTCCTGACAGGGAGGTAAGTTCGCCGGCCGATGCAGTATTTATGTTAATAAGAGTATCCTGACTTTCTCTTTCTGAACTATCAGTATTTTCATTATCTGTAGTTTTATCCTGAAAGTTATCTCCGTCAGTTGTCTTTGAAAGCTGTTTTCTTTTAACTTGTTTTAAAGTCGGTATCGTTATCTGCTCGCCATCCTCTAAAACCCTTGCCTGGTTTATCGCTGTTCTTGCAGCCCCCTTTTTAAAGCCTGATGCCGCATTTACTGCATCATTTACACGGCTTCCTGCTGTAAACTTATACACTCCCGGATGCTTTACTGCACCACATATATACACGACAACCTGTGACTGTCTGTCACTTTTTTTATCATTGAGATTATCTTTACCAGACATTTTGTTATAACTTTTTCGGTCTGATGAAGAAATACAGCCTGTCCACCTTGAAGTCGTGAATGCGCAGCAGCTCCAGCAGAGGGCGCCAGCGGTCTTTCCGATCTTCGCCGGTGTACATATCTAGATGGGAAACCGTGCTGAATACGATGGAACGCATGTGCCCTCCCGCCCGGATACGGAGTTTCCCCTTTGGTTACCAGCACGTGGGCGTGCTGTCCATCCCTTTGGTATTCAAGGCGGATATGAATCGGGTTCAAAGAGGTCCCGTCTGGTCGGAGCGGAAACGGCAATAAGCTGATGTTCGTACTCTTCCCAACGGAGGAGCGCCCTCCGCTCCAGCGGAGCCGAAGGCGCATGCCCCTCACAAGGCGTTTCGCCATAGGGGGCGCGGTACGGCGACCCTACATGACCCCGGCAAGAGCCTTGAGGAGGCGTTCGGCATCGTCGGCCTTGGGGAAAGTGGGCAGGGGCATGAGGATGCCGAGCCCTTCCGTGGCTTCGTGGAATTCGTCGGGGTCCATGTCGCTGACGACGGCGGTGTGGACGCTGGCGTTGATCATCATGATGTCGATGACGGCCTGACGGAGAGCCTTTCCTTCAAGCTCCAGATCGAGGATGGCGAGAACGGGCGGCGTGTGGCGGATGATCGGCGCGGCATCTTCCAGCGATGCGGCCTGTTGGAGCGTGTTGCCCCCGCGCTGAAACACCGGCAGGCATTCATTCCAGACTTCGGGGCGAGGCGTGACGAGCAGCAGTTCCATAATGATTCCTCATACAATGCAACAATAATGGTAAAGGGGATCTTCCCTTCTTCGATTCCCGGGAAAACTGCGGACAGGGATTCGATAAGCGCGAAAGTCTTTGGAGAGGGTGGGGGAGGTTTGGAGGGGGCGGGAGAAGCCTTTCTCCAGAAAGGTTCTCCCGCCCCCCTCCAATTCACCTCGCTACGATACCGCTACGCCTCGATCTTCGTGCCGAGGAGCTTGAGATAAAGAGCCATCCACTCGGGATGCGCGGGCCACGCCGGGCCGGTGACGAGGTTCCCGTCGACAAAGGCGTTGGTCGCTGTCGCGTTGGGCTCGCACCACACGCCTCCGGCGTCCACCACATCGGGCTTCACGGCGGGATAGGCCGTGCAGGAACGCCCCTTGAGGATACCGGCGGAAACCAGCATCTGCTGGCCGTGGCAAATCGCCGCAATGGGCTTCTTGGCCCCGTCCATCTCACGGATGATCTCAATGACGCGCGGATTCAGGCGCAGATACTCGGGAGAACGGCCGCCGGGCACGACGAGCCCGTCATAGGCGGCGCAATCCACAGCGTCGAAATCGGCGTTGATCATAAAATTGTGGCCGCGTTTTTCCGTATAGGTCTGATGCCCCTCAAAATCGTGCACGGCGGTGGCGATGACGTCGCCCGGCTTCTTGCCGGGGCTGACCACATCGACATCGTGACCCACCATCAGAAGCATCTGATACGGGACCATGATCTCGTAATCCTCAACAAAGTCACCAGCCAGCATCAGTATTTTCTTTTTTGCCATATCGCTTGCTCCTTGGTTCGGTTTTATAAGCGATTCTACATCGGGCATACGCGAACACGCAAGGATAAAGCATCCAAAATCCCCGGTGCGCAAGGATAAATACCGATTTCTCTTGACAGCGGGAAAAAGAGAGGCTATTTGAACTCCTGCGGAAGAAAGAGGCGACTTTTTCTTCTCATCCTGTCTGACCGCGACTGAGCGGTCCTACTGGGGTGGCCTGAGACGGCCCCCTTTTTTTTATGCCGAGCCCCTTTTTTATCCCTAAGAATGGGGCAATACGGAGAACATCAAGACGCATGAGTCAACCCGATAGAATCGAATTCATCACCGAACTGGTCACCCCTCTGGCGGCTTCCCTCGGACTGGCTGTCTGGGGCGTTGAACTGGGCGGCGCCGCCCGCCCCATCGCCCGGATTTACGTCGACGTCCTTCCCGGCGCCGAACCCGCCCCTTCCGAAAAGGCCTCCGACGACGATCTGCTCCCGCAGGGCGTCACCATCGATCAGTGCGCGGAACTGTCGCGGCTCGCGGGTCTCGCCCTCGACGTGGAAGACCCCTTCGCCACCAACTGGACGCTCGAAATTTCCTCTCCGGGGCTCCAGCGCCCCTTCTTCAAAATCGACCAGTTGAGAAATTACGTAGGACGCGAACTGGAAGTCGTGCTTGCGGCACCGCTTGATACCTGGCCGGGGCGCAAGAAATTTTCCGGAGTCCTCGCTGCCGTCGCCGACGAGGAATTCACGCTCAGCCTGCCCGACACCAGCCGGAAGGCCGAAGAGCCTGAAGAAGTCACCATCGCCTGGCCCTTTGTGCGCAAGGCGACCCTCGTCCACCATTTCCCCGAACCGGGCAAGAAGCTCGGCGGCAAGAAAGACTCCAAAGATTCCAAGGGTACACGCGGAGGCGCTGCATGAATTTGGAACTGAAAAAGGCCATCGACCAGATCAGCAAAGACAAAGGGCTCGATCGCGACATGCTCGTGGATACGCTTGAGGACGCCGTCCGCACTTCCGTTATCCGCAAATACGGCGAGAACATCGACGTCGAAGTCAGCTACAACGACGACACCGGGGAAATCCAGGTCCACCAGTTCAAGATCGTCGTTGACGACGTGGCCGATCCCGATACCGAAATCGACATCGAAAAGGCCCGCGAACTCGATCCTTCCGTGCAGCTCGACGACGAAATCGGCTTTCCCCTCAAGGTGACCGACCTCGGGCGCATCGCGGCCCAGTCCGCCAAGCAGGTGATCATCCAGCGTATGCGCGACGCCGAACAAGAACTCATCTATGAAGAGTTCAAGGACCGCGTGGGCGAAATCTGCAGCGGCATCATTCAGCGCCGCGACAAGGGCGGCTGGATCATCAACCTCGGCCGGACCGAAGCCATCCTTCCCAAGGAAGAGCAGATCCCCCGCGAGCATTACAAGCGCGGCGATCGCGTGCAGGCCCTGATCATCGAGGTCAAGAAAGAAGGCCGCGGCCCGCAGATCGTCATTTCGCGTTCGCACCGCGACTACACCGCCGCCCTCTTCCGCCGCGAAGTGCCGGAAGTCGACGACGGCACCGTGCAGATCATGGGCGTCGCCCGCGATCCGGGCAGCCGCGCCAAAGTCGCCGTGCTCTCCCGTGAACGCGACGTCGATCCCGTGGGCGCCTGCGTTGGCGTGCGCGGTTCCCGCATCCAGAACATCGTGCAGGAACTCCACGGCGAACGCATCGACATTGTGGTCTGGAGCCCCGAAATTTCGACCTATGCCCGCAACGCGCTGGCTCCGGCCGTGATTTCCCGCATTGTGGTCGATGAGGCCGAAAACCTCCTCGAAGTCACCGTGCCTGACGATCAGCTCACCAGCGCCATCGGCCGCAAGGGGCAGAACGTCAAGCTCGCCGCCAAGCTGCTTGGCTGGAAAATCGATATTTTCACTGAAACCCGCTACAACGAAACCAACGCCATCGGCCGCGGGCTCGAGCAGGTCGCCAGTGTGGCCGAAGTCTCCGTGGACAGCCTCGTGAGCGCCGGATTCACCACGCTGGAACAGCTCCAGGATGCGACCGATGAAGAACTGTCCGAAAAGCTCAGCCTCTCGGACAGCCGTATCGGCGATTTGCGTGCGGCTATCAACTTCCTCTCTCCCGTAGTGGGCGAATCGGCTGACAAGGCCGATGCCGATGCGGACAAGGCCGACGAAACGGCGGCCGGGGAAGACGAATAGCATGGACCGGGGGCATGTGCCCACCCGGATGTGCGCCATATGCAGAAGGCGCATGCCCAAACAGGAGCTCGTGCGCCACGTTCTGTCCCCGCAGGGGGGGGAATTTCTGGTCGATGAGAGCCAAACCCAGCCCGGACGCGGCTGGTATGTATGCTCGGAAACGGCCTGCCGGGAAAAATTCCGGCGGTTCCGCACAGGCGGGCGGAAGCGTAAGGGAGATTAGTGCATGACTGAAGACAAGACCAAGGTGAAAGACCTTGCGACAGAACTTGGCGTACCGACCAAGAATCTTTTGCAGGCGTTGCGTGAGCTGGATATTCCGGCGAAAAGCACTTCCAGCAACATTGCTGCGGAGGACATCGATCGCGTGAAGAACCATCTGAAAGACTCCGCCACGTCCGAACAGGGCGACCGCCGCGAAGTACAGCCCGGCGTCATTGTCCGTCGCCGCCGCCAGTCCACCGAGGACGTTGCGGCCGAAGGCGAAGAAGCGCCCCGCGCGGAACGCAGGGCCCCGCGTGAAAACCACACGCCCACGGCCCGCATTGTCAGCGTGCCCGGCGCGTCCGAGGCACAGGACGCCGCGCCCGTCCCGTCTGCGGAACCCGAAGCGCCGGCCGCTCCGGAAGTTTCCGTGCAGGAACCGGTGAAGGATGCCGCCGAGGAAAAGCCCGCTCCGGTTGCCGAAGCCGACAAGGCCGACGACCAGAAGCCGCGCCAGCCGCGCGACAACCGGCAGAAAAAGCGCTCCGGGCTGCGTGAAGCCGCCCCGGTCGCCAAGGTGATCAGCCGTCCTCAGGACATCGCCGCCGCAAAGGCCGCTGAGGAAGCCGCTGCAAAGGCCGCCGCCGAAGCAGCCGCCGCTGCCGCGAAGGCTGCCGCCGAAGCCGCTGCCGCCGCAAAGAAAACTGAAGAAGCCGAAAAGCCCCGCAAGGCGCAACCCGCCGCCTCCGCGCGGCCCGAAGGCTCCTCCGCGCCTTCGCTGCTGCCTCCGGTCTCCGAAGGCAACCGTTCCAGCTCTTCCGATGGCGAGGACGACGATCGCCGCGACCGTCGCAAGCCGCGCCGTCCCCAGGAACCGGCCACGCCGCAGGTCCGTGTTATTTCCCGCCCCGACCCCGCGGCCGTAGCCGCCGCGCGTACGCAGCAGGCCGCCCAATCCGACGGGCGCGACAACCGCAATGCCGGACGCGACGGTCAGGCACGGGACGGACGCCCCGGACAGCCGCGTGATGGGCGCCCCGGACAGGGGCGTGACGACAACCGCCCGGCCCGCACCGGCTATCAGGGCCCGCGCCCTGCCGGCGGCGGAGCTCCCGGAAACTTCACTCCCGGTGCCACGCCCGGCGGCCCGCTCCCGGACCGTGACGGCCAGAGCAAGAAAAAACGCAACAAGACCGCCCGCCGTACCGTCGATTTTCAGGACACCGCGAACAACGGGCGCCGCCGCAGCGATGATATGGATGATGTGCCGCGCAGAGGCGGACGCAGACGGCCCAAGGCCAGCCGCGTTGTTTCTCAGGCCACCCAGCCCCTCAAGGCCGTCAAGCGCAAGATCCGCATCGAAGAAGCCATCCGGGTGGCCGACATGGCTCACCAGATGGGCCTGAAGTCCAATGAAATCATCAAGGTGCTGTTCAACCTCGGCATCATGGCGACCATCAACAAGGCGCTGGACATCGACACGGCATCCGTCGTAGCCGCCGAATTCGGCTATGAAGTGGAAAAGGTGGGCTTCGCCGAAGAACAGTATTTGGCCGATCACCGCACCGAAGATTCGCCTGAGCAGCTCAAGCGCCGTCCTCCGGTCGTGACCATCATGGGCCACGTCGACCACGGCAAGACCTCGCTGCTCGACGCCATCCGCAAGACCAACGTGACCAGCGGCGAAGCGGGCGGCATCACGCAGCACATCGGCGCGTACCACGTGAAGACCAAGCGCGGCGAAATCGTGTTCCTCGACACGCCCGGCCACGAAGCGTTCACCGCCATGCGTGCCCGCGGCGCGCAGGTGACCGACCTTGTGGTGCTGGTCGTCGCCGCCGACGACGGCGTCATGGAACAGACCCGCGAAGCCGTGAACCACTCCCGCGCCGCCGGCGTGCCGATCATGGTTGCGGTCAACAAGATGGACAAGCCCACGGCCAACCCTGACCGCGTGCTTCAGGAACTCGCCTCCCTCGGCCTCGTGCCCGAAGACTGGGGCGGGGACACCGTGGTCTGTAAGGTTTCCGCCAAGACCCGCGAAGGCCTCGACGAAATGCTCGAAATGCTGGCCCTCCAGGCCGACATCCTCGAACTCACGGCCAACCCTGACAAGCCGGCTCGCGGCCACATCGTGGAAGCCAAGCTCGACAAGGGCCGCGGCCCCGTGGCGACCGTGCTCATCCAGGAAGGCACGCTCCATCAGGGCGACACTTTCGTGTGCGGCGTGTTCAGCGGCCGCGTGCGCGCCATGTTCAACGACCAGGGCCGCAAGGTCAAAGAGGCCGGGCCGTCCATTCCTGTGGAAGTGCAGGGCTTTGAAGGCGTGCCGGAAGCCGGTGAGGAGTTCATCTGCCTTGAGGACGAAAAGCTGGCCCGCCGCATCGCGGAAAGCCGCGCCGTCAAGCTGCGTGAACGCGAACTCGCCAAGCAGTCCCGCGTGACCCTCGAAACCTTCCTGTCCCGCAAGGCGGACGATCAGGAAGCGCTCGTGCTCAACCTCGTCGTCAAGTCCGACGTGCAGGGCTCCCTCGAAGCCATCGTGGATGCCCTCAACAAGCAGAGCACGGAAAAGGTCCGCATCAACATCATCCACGGCGGCACCGGCGCGATCACGGAATCCGACATCCTGCTGGCTTCGGCTTCCGACGCCATCATCATCGGGTTCAACGTGCGTCCCACGGCGAAAGTCAAGGAAATGGCCGAACACGAAAGCGTGGACATCCGTTTCTACGACATCATTTACAAGCTCGTGGACGAAATCAAGAGCGCCATGGCCGGTCTGCTCGCTCCCGTCAGCCGCGAGGTGTACCTCGGCCAGGCCGAAGTGCGCGAAGTCTTCTCCGTGCCGAAGGTCGGCTCCATCGCGGGCAGCCATGTCGTCGACGGCAAGCTCACCCGTAATGCCAGCGTCCGTCTGCTCCGCGACGGCGTGGTCGTGCACAACGGCAAGATTGCCTCGCTCCGCCGCTTCAAGGACGACGTCCGCGAAGTCCTCAAGGGCTACGAGTGCGGCATCAGCCTCGAAAACTTCAACGACATCAAGGTCGGCGACGTTATCGAAGCCTTCGAAATGGTCGAAGAAGCCGCTACGCTGTAGTGGCATGGAATAGATGAAATTGGAGGGGGGAAGGGAGAAACTTTCTGAAGAAAGGCTTCTCCCTCCCCCTTCAAACCTCCCCTCTCCCTCTCCAAAGACTTTCGTATGCGGGCGTCGGTTCCGGCTTTGTTCTCAGTAACGGGCCGATCGGCGCCCCTTCCTTTGGTTGGATGATTCAAAGTCGATATATATCTTCCAAAATAGACAGGCTTTTTCTGTAACATGCAGCCTGTTACATGCAAGAAACGCATCAAACGGGCGTCATGCGGAAAAGCCCCTCTCGGCTCCTCAAGCCAGAAAAAGCTGCGAACAGGGATTCGATAACGTCAAAAACCTCTGGGGGCGGAGGGGGCGGGGCCTTTCTCCAGAAAGGTTCCCCCCCGACCATCTTCTCAATGAGAAATCCTCCTCAAAGGGCTTGCGTTTCTGCGTGGTTCCATTATTCCAGAAAGGTAGCACAGAACGATTTTACCAACGGATTGAATCATGGTCATCGCAGTCCTTACCGTCGAGTACCACCTGCACGGCAACGACTCCCTCAAGGGAAAGCGCCGTGTCGCCAACAGCCTCAAGCAGAAGGTGCGCAACACGTTCAACGTCGCCATCGCCGAATACGGCACGGAGGATTCCCTGACCCGTCTCCGGCTGATGGTCATTTCCCTGAGCAACAGCGAGCAGCACCTGCAATCGCGGATGGACAAATGCCTCGCCATGATGGAGGCCGTGTGTTCCGAAGAGATGGTTTACAGTGACTTGGAATTCATCAATGGGGATTGATACAGTGTACGAACAAGACATGCAGACGGCCCATATCATCCAGCCCGCCGAGGAAATGGCGGCGATCATCCAGCAATTCGACAACATCGTCATCGTGGCGCACGGCAGCCCCGACGGGGACGCCATCGGAGCCACCGGAGCCATGGGCTCCTTGGTCAAGGCGCTCGGCAAGCGGTTCGTACTCTATAATGCCACCGGCATCCCCGACTATCTGGAGTGGGTCCCCCTGCCCGGAAAGCTCGTCACCAAGCCCTCCGCCATCCCCTTCAAGCCCGGCCTGATCATCGTGCTGGACTGCGGCGACGCCTGGCGCATGGGCAAGGAACTGCTCGCGGTCTTTCCCGAGTATCCTTCCGTCAATATTGACCACCACCTCGGCAATCCCATGTTCGCCTCCCTCGGGAACTGGGTGGACCCCGGCATGGCCGCCACGGGCCAGATGGTGGCCGCCGTCGCCGACGCCGCTGGCGTGCCCCTCACCGGGGAACTGGCCCAGTGCGTCTACCTCTCCCTCGTCTCCGACACGGGTTCCTTCACGCACGGCAACACCAGTGCGGCGGTCTTCACGCTTGCCGCCCGCCTCGTCGCCAACGGCCTTGACGCCGCCGCCATGCGCGAAAAGCTCGACAACCAATGGTCCATGCCCAAGACGAAGCTCTGGGGCAAGCTCATGCAGACCCTTTCCCTTGAATGTGACGGCACGGTAGCCGTTTGCCCCGTCACGATGGAGGAAATCGGCTCTTTCGGGGCCGTGCGCGAGGATCTGGAGGGCTTTGCCGAACAGATGCGCCGCATCAAGGGCGTGCGCGTCGCCGTGCTCATCCGGCAGGACCCCGGCAACCGCTGCAAGCTGAGCCTCCGCTCGTCCGGCAGCGATGACGTACGCTCCGTGGCTGCCCTCTTCGGCGGCGGCGGGCATCTCAACGCCGCGGGAGCCACCATCGACGATGCCGACATGGACGCCGTGACCAGACAGACCATAAAAGCCATTCAAGACATCACGTTTGGAGCGGGGAAAGAAGAGAAACGTTGAGGAGGGAAGAGGCAACCTTTCTAAAGCAAACTTCCCTCCCCAGACATGCCAATGCGGGCCCTCCCCTCCCTTAGCCAATACTTTCGGCCTGTTCGAATCCCTGAGATCTTTCGAGCCGTGAGCGAACTCCCAAACTATTGAGCCGCACACAGGCAAGCACGCTTTGTCCTCAATGCATTCCCATAAGCAAAGGCCCATTCCGTAACATCGGAATGGGCCTTTGTATTCCGGAGGGAACGTTGGCGCGCAGCCTCCCCACCGTCGAAAGCCTTGGGAAAGGAAGGGGTCCGGGGGAGGAATCCCCCTTCTGGAGAAGGGTTATTCCTCCCCCGGTTCTCTCACATTTACTTCTTGGCTTCAGGCTTGGCGTCAGCCTTCGGAGCGGCCTTGTCGTCGGCCTTCGGGGCGGCGGTGATGGGTTCCAGCTTGACGGGCGCGAAGGTCACCTTGGTCTTGTCCATTTCGGCGATCACGTCCTTGGTCACATCGGACTTGGGATCGAACGCGAGGAGGCCTTCGGCGTTCATGATGACCGAGTAGCCGTTCTTGGTGCGGAAGTCTTCAAGGGTCTTCTGCATCAAGCCGTTGATCTGCTGCACAACCTTCTGCTGCTCGGCATTGACGATCTGCTGGTAACCAACAAAGGTCTTCTGGAAACGGGCGCGGAGGGCTTCGTCGTTGGGAGCCTTTTCGATCATGCCCTGGGCCGTCTTGAGCTGTTCCTGCATGGCGGCTTCAAGCTGCTTCAGGTGTTCGATGCCGGCCTTGCCGGGTTCGCTTTCCTGGAAAAGGCGGGCCGGATCGACCACGGCGATTTTGCTGGCGGCGCAGCCGGTCGTCGCAAATACGAGCATGAGGCACAGAGCGATAGCGCTGATAGTACGCATGGAAACTCCATTCGCAAAGAGGTTCAACGTCGCCGCAACCCGGCGACTGGGGACTTTCCACAGGAAAGATCCCGTCCAAATGATCATCTTACCTTTTTTCCCCGCAAGCCACAATCCACAACAAAAGACGGGATCGCGGGGCGATCCCGTCGGCTTTCCGGTATGGCGGAAAAAGTTGCCCGTACTTTGCGCAAAGAAAGGGCGCTCAGCCCAGCATGGAAAAACGCTCGCGCGACTTGAGAACCTTCGCAAGGAACGCCTTGGTTTCCCGCGAGGAAAGCTTCTTGAGGAGCGTGTTCCGCACCTGCTCCGGCGTCATGGCATTGATGGCCTCAAAGGCGGCATCACGCGACTTGCCGAACGTCCGCAACATGCCGCCGGTACCGATATTGTAGGCGGCGATGGCACAGTACTCCCTGGATTGGGGATCGGCGATCGCGCTCAGATGCCGGTTCTGCAAGAGATACATGTACGCTGTGCCGTACTTGATGTTCGTCTCGGGATGCAGCAGCAATGAAGGGGATGGCTTGCCGGTGCGGCCGAGCCAGCGGTGCACTTCTCCGCCAGCCGTGTCCGGCACGACCTGCATGAGGCCATGCGCCGAGCGGTTGCTGATCAGGTCAGGGTCGAAATCGCTTTCGGTGTAGATGATCGCAAATACCAAATCCGGCGAAAGATTGTAACGGTCGGCATACTTCTCCACGACCGGGCGGTACTGCTCGGCCTGACGGCGCATGGAGGCGGTCAGACCGGAAAGCTGCCGCAAGTCGCCAAGCAATTTTTCCGTACGCTCAAGGACTTCAGGGGCCAGCTCGAAAGCCTGCTGGCTGCCGTTCCAGCGCAGGGGCAGATCATCAAAATCCAGCTGTTTGCCCAGCACATCGAGATGGGCGGGTTCCGCCTGATTGATGCGGGGCATATTCGAAAACAGTTCCGCGCGGGGAACAAAATCGGCCTGCTGGGGTTCCGTGGGGGCGGCGGTCAGCATCGCCGCAAGGGATGTACTGGTCGTTTCCAGCTTGACCGGGATGCTCCCGTGCAGCGGGCGCATGGTTACCGTACCATCGCTCTGCACCTCCAGAACCGGAAAACGGTCCCCGGAAGCGGCAAAGGGCGTTGAAGGGAGATTCTGCTTCATGGCTTCCCGAAACTGCTCAGGAATATGAAGCAGCGGGCGGGGCAGAGGGTTTTCCCCTTTGGCCCGGCTGGTCGCTCCGGTGACGGGCTCAAGGCTCTGATTGCTTCCGCCGGGCACAAAACCCGTCACAAGGGCAAGCAGGGCCAACGTGCCTGTCACAGAAACAGCATATCCTGCCAATGGGTTACGCATAGAAAAACTATCCTCGACTGTTTGGGTCCAGCCGGAAAAAAGGCTTCTTTCCAGCTCATAGGGCGCGCCGTAAGGGTGTAGCAAAGAGCGTGCCATAGCTCTTCTTAGATAAAAAAAACGGATCCGGAGGGTTTGAGCGCCCCACGCGGCCCATGAACGGACCCCACAAAAAAAGCCCCTTTTCCGTGGGGAAAAGGGGCCGGACGCCATTTCCGTCCTATGAGGCGAGAAGTGAGACTTCCCCCCTCGACAAGTCACCGATTAACAACGGAGCGCCCCCATAAACAGGATGAGGCACACGACAAGCCACCCCCCACGCCCAAGACACGACGCATGGGAGGGAGGGCTGGAGAGGACTCATTTTACCGCGTAAAAATCCTTTTTTGTATCATTTTTTGTACTCTAATACAAAATAGCCGCTCTAATGGTACAATATTTTATACCCTAATAAGAATGATTTTCTTTAAATAAAATCTATCATGGGTCCCACAGAATCCGGGACAACATGGAAGCGATCCCCCCTACGGCTTCCGGGCAAATACCCTTCCGCAACCCACCTTCTACTGCCGTCCACCACAAGCGGCTTCGTCCATAACCCAAATCAGCTCGCCACCCTTCGGTCGCACGAGCTGCACGGGCAAAGAGGCTGGCGCCAGCAGATCCAGCGCCTTGCCGAGCGGAGGGCGCTTCCCCTCCCCCGTCGCCAAATACAGGCAGCAGCGGGCCGCGTTGATCATCTCCAGCGTCAACGTGATGCGACGGCTCTCCGGCTTGGGGGCCAGATGTTCGGCCACGGCAAAACCGGTCAGGCGGCCCGAACGCAACGCCTCGGGCGCCAGCAGCGGGCTGCCGGGGAACAGCGAAGCGGTATGCCCGTCGTCCCCCATGCCGAGCAGGGCGCAATCAAGACGGGGCATCCCCTGTTCCGCCGGAACGTGTTGCCGCAAAAGTTCCTCATAGGCCACGGCTGATTCGCCGGGATCGATTTCGCCGTCCATCGGATAGATTTCCGCCGCCGGGACATGCGCCAGCAGCTCCTGATTGGCCGCACCGTAATTGCTTGCGGGATGATCCGGAGCGACACAGCGTTCATCCACCCAAAAAACGCGGGTGTGCGCCCAGTCGACCCGCGCCGCCCACGCCTCCGTGCGCAACAGCCGGAACAACGTCAACGGCGTGGAGCCTCCGGACAGGGCCAGCGTGAAGACGCCGCGCCGGGATACGGCCTCCGCACAGCGGGCGGCCAGCAACCCGGCGGCGCATGACGCCACGCCGTCCGCATCGGCCCGGACATACGTTTCAAGATGAAGCCCATCCAATGGATTATCCGTTTTGCTCTGGAGCATCGCTCTTGTCCTCTTGCTGTAGGGTTGGCTCTTTCACCTTGCGGGGATTGCGCAATTCCACGGGCACGGTTTCGTTCTCGCGCAGGTGTACATCCATTTGCGGGAAAGAGATTTCAATGTTGGCCTCGGTGAACTTTGCGTCAATGACTTTTCGGATGTCCGAGGCGATGCCGCTGCCGTGCAGGATGTCCCCCACCCAGAACCGCAGCCGGAAATCCAGCGAACTGGCCGCGAAATCGTTAAACAGAACCACCGGCTCGGGATAGGTCAGGACCTTCTGGTGCTCTTTCGCCACCTGTTTGAGCAGCTTCTCGACAAGCTGGATATCTGACCCGTAGGCCACGCCCACAGCGACCTCCTGCCGGACCATGCGCCCGTTGCGCGTCCAGTTGGTGAGCTTGCCGGACAGAAATTCCGCATTGGGCACGAAGATGACGGCATTGTCGAACGTCTCCACCTGCGTGGACCGGATATTGATGCGCCGGACAATGCCGTTGACGCCGCCCACATCAATCACGTCGCCTTCGCGCAGGGTCTGCCCGAAGATGACCAGAAGCCCGCTGACGAAGTTGTTGATGATGTTCTGGAGGCCAAAGCCGATGCCTACGGACAAGCCGCCGGCGACCACCGCGATGCTGGTCAGGCTGAACCCAAGCGCGCTCAGGGTGTATAAACCGAACAAACCCCACAGGAGATACGTGAACCCGGCCTGAATCGGCCCCACAAGGCTGCGGTCAAGGCGCATGGAATGCGCGGGCAGATCCGCAATGAACGACCTCCCCACCGAAATGAAAGAGCGGGTCACGTAGAACGCGCTGACGATAAACAGCACCTGAAGCATACTGAATGAGGTCTTGCCCACGCTCACGTCCATGTTCGCCAAGTGCGTCAGCAGGAACTCGCCGCCGGGATAGGCCAGAATCCAGAGCCCCGTTGCCGCCGTCGCCAGCACGAGCATGGCGGGAAGCGCCAGAGCCAGCAGGAACCCGCTGAACAAAGCCTTCACCCCTTCCTGCGGCATGTGTTCGGCAATGACATTCATAAGCCGCATAAAGCCCACCGCCTGCTGCACGCACACGGCCACCGCCGCATACGCCACGCATACCAGAATCGACAGCCTCCCCCATCCAATCAGGGTCATGAGCACGGCGATCCAGAGGATAACGGCCTGCCCTTTCAAAAGATTGATGACCAGCGGGAACGGGATGTCCGGCAAAGGGCGCTTGTAGTCACGCCACAGAGTGACGAGCGACATCAGCAGCCAGATGCCGCCGAGAATCGGGCCGGGCAAATTGAAAAACAGGAGGAGAAGCCCGCCGAGCAAAGGGGTGAACAACGGCCACAGCGGCGAGCGCAATTGGAGATCGCTCCGCTGGAATGTATACAAGTCCCATGCAAGCGCCATCTGCCCAAGGCTCAGGAGCAACGTGCCGATGATGGACAGGACATGGTACGATCCGCTCGGGGACCACGCCGCGAAATGGAACGTGAAGCCAAAGGACAGCCACACGAAGCTGTGCCCGCACATCTTGGTCCAGCCCGTACGCAAGGACTCGGGCCATTTCCTCGACATGCGGCGCGACACGAAAATAAGGCCGTGCAACGGCAGGATAAGCACGATTGCGCGCAGTATGACGCCGAGCCACCCGGCGAGGGTCCACGGCAGTTCCGCGTTCATGCGGACGGAGAAGGTCTCCTGCAACGCATTGATACTTTTCTGGATATTAAGCCATGAATCCACGTCGTAAATCTTGCCCGAGCGCTGGAGATAATAATCCTGCCACAACCCGGGAATGGACTTGGCAACCCGCCCGGTCAGGGAGGTGATGTTTTCCTGCAGCTTGCGGGCGGGAGCGAGCACGCGGCTGATGCGGATCTGAACCGTATTCAGCCGCCCCTGCGTCTGCGCAAGATCGCTCAAAAAAGCCTGCAATTCCGGAGAAATGTCCGTTTCATCCTTCGAGGGGGCGGAGTCCTGCTCCAAAAGGGAAATTTCACTGAGCCGGCTTTTCAGCGTGTTCAGCGTGCCTTCCAGCGGTTCCAGCACATCCGAGAGCTTGTCGTTCAGCCGTGCCAGCCGCTGCTGGACGACGGACAGTTCCAGCGGCAACCCCCTGCTCACGCGGGAAAGCGTCATGAGCCGCTGGTATTCTTCCTCAATACCGCTGAGCGCCGCATTCAACTTGCGGGAGGCATCCGGCAGGCGTTTGGTCAAGGCCACGGTTTCCGCATCAATGGCCCCGAGCTCCTCCACCCGGTTTTGGAGCAGCGTAGTCCAGACATCCTGCGTCGGATCGGGTACGGTTTTCGGCGTGCTCACGGGCGCATCCGTTTTCTGTCCGGATGCCGGGGCAGTATCCGCAAAGGCCGCGCAAGGCAGGGCAAGACTCAAGCAAAGAAACAGGGAAACAAGTCGGGAGGCATTCATACAGCGGCGTTCCGTTCGGCTAGAGTATGTTCGACGTTCCCGGAACATACCCCGCGATCCTTCCGCTCGGCAACCACTGAGAATGTGAGGGAGGGAAAGGAGAACCGGGGAGGGGAGAAGG
>ENA-UEQA01000601-UEQA01000601.1-human-gut-metagenome-genome-assembly--contig:-NODE-601-length-19057-cov-35.166228_pt1 | contig 19057 bp, 17 predicted proteins | sample MGYA00242936_ERZ507937 | MGnify/ENA primary metagenome ERZ507937 (study PRJEB26167, sample SAMN06115468) | human gut metagenome | host: Homo sapiens | place: China:Chongqing | collected 2016-06-16... | reverse complement strand
CATGCGCTGCACTATCTCATCCGGCACGAAACTGCCACGGATGAGATCCTTCATGGTACATTCGGCTATCCAGGCAGCGTCACGGACATCACTTTTTCTGCCGGGAAGCTGCTTGATGAAGTAGGGGTTGACCAACTTCAGACATTCTATGTCACTGAGAATGCGCCAGATGGGATACCAGTAAATACTGGTGCTTTCCATAGTAACTTCCTTAACTTCATGAGTAAGGAGAAGTTGATGCAGCTCTTCCAGTTCAGGTGTCAAAACACCGTACTTGGCTTCAAATTTCTCACCTTTTTCGTTGAGAATACAAACAAATACACTATCTTTGTGTACGTCAAGACCACATACTATCCGCATAGGCTATTACATTTTGAGACTAAGAGCTCGTGAAACATTTATTTTGAGGCTCACACACTGAGACCTCCACGCCATAAAGATAGGGGTGGTCTTGATTTTTTCATATCCCACTGGCATATAAATCGTGATTTATATCTAAATTTGCATCAATTCCAATGAACTAATGAGATAGGGAGTTGGAAGGACATATTTAACGAAAGGTGTTATTGAAATTATCTTCCGCTAACAAATTCTCGCAAAATTTGAAACGGTACGAAGATGGTAGCAGTAGCACCCCACCATTTGATATATACCTACCTTATATTTATAAGGCTTTTAGATATTGTCAAAATTGGTGTGGGTTGCTATTGTTTTATCCGTACCAAAGGCAATGCGAGAAGCCAGTTAGCGAGATAAAGCAAATAGTGTTCCCACATCTTTTTTATTTAGGCTTACCGCAGGGAACAAGTGAGCATATAAATTATCACTATGAAATGTCCTCAATGTGGAAGTGAATGGTATTCTTCCAAAGAAGTAGATAAATGCCCATTTTGTAGCTATGTCTTTCTTGAAAAGGAAAGTGTTGATTTTGATTTTCTTTATGAACAAATAAGAGTAGATACAGAGGGATTTAAAAAGAATCTATTCAAGAGTGGTGGTTTAACTGTAAAGTTGGTTACATACCATTCACAAACAGTATGTTGGGATGAATTAAGTAGTAATACACGAATTGATTGGAGTGAAGACTTCATAGAAAAATTTCAATTTAAATTGAATTGGAATAATTTATCGCGGAATCCCTCTCTACCATGGTCTATCGAATTTATAAAAAAATTCAAAGATAAATGGGATTGGAAAGCTCTATCGTTAAGTGAATCGTTGCCATGGTCTATCCAATTTATCCGTAGTTTTAGTGATAAATGGGATTGGGAAGCTTTATCTTCAAATGAGTCGTTACCTTTATCTGTTGAATTAATCAATTCATTCATTGACAACTGGGATTGGCATTATTTAAGCATAAATATTGCGCACAATGCCACCAATCAGTTAATTGATTTTTTCAAAGATAGGATACATTGGCAATGGGGATTTTGTAGTGGAGATTATTACGGTAGTTCTTTGCATCAAACCATACCTTGGTCTATAAATTTCTTACATAAGTACTCCTCATATATAGATAGGTGTGACATGGGATGGGAACTTTTGAGTAGCAATCCCAATATTCCCATTTCCTATGCTTTATTTAAGGAATTTGTTCACAAATGGAACTTTGAAAGTTTAGCAAAAAATGAATCTCTACAATGGAATGAAGCCATGTTTACCATTTATAAAGATTATTGGATTGATAAATACAGTTATTATAATGCTGGGAAATTTTACGAATCATTTTGTCGTAATGCTCCTTTGAGCGATGATTATATATATCAAAATGAGAATCTTATCATATTCGAAGTTCTAAACTTAAATAAGAAAATCAAATGGAATGAAAAACTTATTGATAGATATAAAGAACGTTTAGATTGGGATGCACTCAGCAGAAACCCTGCATTGCCATGGAATGAAGAATTATATTATAGGTTTAAAAACAAATGGAATACGGCAAGCTTATTGAATAGCACATTTACTCCTATTAATATAAAGAAGATTATTATCCCCGATTATATTGATAGAAGTTATAAAACTTTAGCTAAACGTGATAAATACATCAGTTTATTACGTGAAGGAGAAATTGATTACTTCTTATTTTTTATCTAATGAAACGAATTTTACTTAATACAATATTTATAATATGTCCTTTAGCTTCTTATGCTGGAGATAGATTATCGCGTGAAGAACCATTTTCTTTTACTGATATAATATTCGCTTTGCTATGTGCTATAATAATACCACTACTCATGGCATTAAAAGACAAGAATAAAGAGTAATTTGTTTGATAGAACTTACAAATATGGGAAAGACTAAAATAACATTTACACTATTGACAATAATGTGTACATTTTTATATTCATGTAAATATAAAGAATACAAAAATAAACAACTAAGTAGCTATATAGACAGCACTTTACAAGTCAAAGCTACTTCTATCTTAGAGAATAAGCTATCTGAACTTAATGCTTTATCCGGGCAAATTATCATTATGGAAGTTCAGACAGGGTATATAAAGACTATGGTTGGACTTGAAAGGAAAGACAGTACAGACTACCAACCTTGTGAGAACTTTTCCCAAGCACACGAATCAGCACTGATGCACCCTATATCCATATTGGCAGCATTGGAAACAGGAAAGGTGAAACTATCTGATATGGTAGATGTGGGCGATGGAAGCTATTCTGTACAGGATAGAGAATTAAAAGACCATAATTGGCATAGAGGTGGATATGGTGAAATCTCTATCAAGCAAGGTTTAGCTTCAAGTTCAAACATTGCTGTTTATAAAACTATGGAGAAAGCATTTGGAGATGATGCACAAGCATACTTCAATCTGTTGAATAAGGTGAATTATGGTAAACCAAACAGTATCGCAGGAATAGCTAATCTGAAACCTGCATACTTTGTTACTCCTAAAGATAGTGGTTGGAGTGATACAGCCTTTGCATGGTTCTGCATTGGATATAATCAAACTATTACCCCTATACAAATGCTAACCTTTTATAATGCTATTGCTAATAGTGGAAAGATGGTACAACCTCAACTTTACAAAGACAGTACAACAGTAATCAATCCACAGATAGCAAGTCAAGCCAACATTGACAGTCTGAAACAGGCATTGGAATATGTGGTAACTGATGGTTTGGGACAACCTGCCAAATCTGATAAGACACAAGTTGCAGGTGAGACAGGGACAATACAGCTTGAAGATGGAAGTTATATTGTAGAGTTCTGTGGGTACTTCCCTGCCAATGCTCCCCAATATTCTATCATTGTTTCCATTCATAAGAAAGAATTACCAGTAAGTGGTGGATTGATGGCAGGTGATGTGTTTAGACAGATAGTAAACCACATGATTTAACATGAAAGTAAATTTATGCAAAGTGGCTAAGAGCCTATTGAAATACTATTTAATCTATCACCTTGTCTTTGATTTGTACATATTGGGGCAATTTGCCTATTACTACTTTTCTGCAAGTCAATCAACATGGCATCATAGAATAATAGACAATCCTGTAATGTTGATAGATTTACTCATAACAGGACCAATCTCTTTAATAAGTGGAGTGGTTTACATTATAATTCGACTATTAAACGGTATTTGAAATATCTTATATTATACATTTAATTATTTGACAATGAAAACTTTAAGATTAATTGGAACGACCTTATTAATGGTCATGTTAGCTGTAAACTTTACAGCATGTAGTGATGATGAAGAAGAACAGACAATCATTGACCAAGCCAATCTTATAGGTAAATGGCAATCCACTTGGGAGAAGATTCACAAATTGGAGAATGGTAAGGAAGTCGTTACCTCTGATGAAGCTTATACCAATGGCTTAAGGGAGTTCAAAGCTGACGGTACTTGCACTGAAAGCTATGTGGACGGTGGATATACAGAAACAAGTCGCTGGTCTTTGAAAGGCAATAAACTGACTATCTCTTACGATGACGGCTATTCGGATGTCCTCACTGTCAATGAGCTTACAGCTACTAAGTTGGTACTTGCCCTTGAAGATTGGGACACAATGGATGACGGTAGCGAGGAATTGGACGATATTACTACGACCACCTACAAGAAGATTGACTAATAACCAAACTAATTTAAGGCAGAGCAGCATTTGAGGGAACTCTTATGCTGCTTCTCTTTTATATAGCTACTACAATTCTAAAAGAAACTACCATCTATACCCCCATTCACTAAAATGTTACAATTAAAGCATTGGTAATTAAAAGAGAAATGATTACCTTTGCCTTAAACTCATAATCAGAAGATTTATGGAATATATTAATGAATTTCACAAAGAATGGATAGAACGCACTCGCCAATCAATAGCCTCTTGGAGCAAGCAGCCCATATCGTTAGAAGCCAAAAGGAAGCAGCAGGAGAAACTGAACCAACAGAGGGCTATAAGAGAGGGCAAACAGAAGAACTCATAAAGTTTGCCAATGCCAACGGCTTATGGATTTCACTTCCTAATTTAAATGTGGAGTTCCTTAATAAAGGTGGAGAGAATGAAGTCTATACAGGAGATAAAGACAACATTGTTGTCAAGCTGAACAACTTTGAGTACGCAGGGGATGATTTAGAGAACTTCTTCATCCGCATTGCTGCACATAACAAGTTCTTTGGCAATGTGCCTTATCAAATGATAGGCTTCGCTTATAACAGTCAGCAAGAATTTTGCGCAGTTCTCGTACAACCTTATATATTAGCTGAACGAGAAGCTACGGAAGACGAGATAGCTGCTTATATGCAAGCATTAGGCTTTGAAATGGACTATTACGACGAATACCATAATTCGGATTATGAAGTGTTTGATGCAGTTCCCAATAATGTACTTTATGGCATAGACGGAGATTTATACTTCATTGACACGCAAATTAGATTACGGTCTTAACTCCATTAGGAGTACTCTCATCTAAAGGGTAACGCATAGGCATTTGCCCATGATGCAGCCCTTTTTGATAATTCGTTCTTTTATTTACTAACAAGGAGTTTACCCATTGCTATTATAGCATTGATTAATAACAGCTTGCAAATACTTACAGGGATGCTGTGTCGCTGCTTCTTACGGTATGACAGACACTATGGGTCGTATGCACTCAGACGCTCAGTTCGCTGGTTCTTCATCAGTTCCCGCTCATGTGGAAATGATGGGATTCCTCGGCATCGGTAACAACCCGATGGTAGGATGTACAGTGGCTTGTGCGGTTGACGTGGCTACTGCACTCAGCAAGTAATATAATACATTGCTAATATATAAATCCCTGTAACTGTAATGGTTATGGGGATTTTTATTTTAGTTGTACTACGATGCTTATCCTCTATTTAACACTCATTTCATCTTACTACCCTTCTTATAATGGGCTGTGATTGGATTATGGTGTCCTATCTTTATATCTAATAATTAACTAATTAAATTTGCAAGTACGCATATAAGTACATATATTTGCATTAAATAGAAGGAGGATATATGAAAACAGCTAACTATACAGATTTGAGAGCGAACCTTAAAGGTTACATTGATTCAGTGATTGATGACTATGATACTGTAATTGTTAATCGTGGTAATGGTAAAGGAGTAGTGATGATTTCCCTTGATGAATACAACTCATTAAAGGAAACGGAATATATAATGTCGTCACCTAAAACGATGGAAGCCATACGTCAAGGTGAGGAAGATATAAAAAATGGTAATTATATAGCACAGAAAGATGGAGAGAGCATAGAAGACTTCTTAAAGCGAGCATCATGTACAGAATAATATTATCTGACCAAGCACGAAAGGAATATCTATACTTCTCACAGAGTGGCAATAAGATTATTCTGAATAAGATTACAGCTTTACTGAAAGATATTGCAGAACATCCTTATACTGGGATTGGGAAACCAGAAGCACTTAAATATGAATTGACTGGTAAATGGTCAAGGAGAATCACCGCAGAACATCGTCTTGTTTACTCTGTAAACGATGACAGGGTGGAGGTTGATATACTCTCCATGAAGTACCATTACTCCAAGAAGTAAACCAACTCTTACATATTACTAATCGCAAGGGCAGCTATTAAGTTAGTTGCCCTTTCTTTATAATATTCACTTTAGGATTAAGAATATCTGATATTCTATCTACCCACAATCGCCACCTTTATCACCCCCTCCAGCCTATTCTCAAAAATACGGTAGGCTTCGTCAATTTCCTCCAACGAGAAACGATGTGTGATAAGCGGTGTGGTATCTATCTGTCCCGCCGCTATCAAGCGCAGTATCTCGGCACAATCGCACCCATCCACCCCACCGGTCTTGAAGACAAGATTCTTGCCATACATCTCCGGCAAGGGCAATAACTGAGGCTGGTCATAAAGCGCCACAATGGTGACAATGGCATTGGGACGGGCACACTCCCATGCCAAGCGGAAAGTATCTTCCGCGCCGGCAACTTCAAGTACGACATCTGCCCCACCATGGTCGCTATGCTTCCTCACAAAGTCTTTGCAGTTTTCCGGCCCAATGACCAGCACCTCCGGATAATGCTCGCGGACAAAACGGATTCTTTCGGCCGACTGCTCGCAGACAATAATGCGACGGGGCTTCTTCAGCATGGAACAAAGCAGAGTACAAATACCCGTCGGCCCGGCACCGATGATGAGTACAGTGTCTTCCTCGGTTATTTCGGAGATACGGGCGGCCCAGAAGCCGGTGGCCAACACATCGCCTACCAAGAGCGCCTGTTCGTCGCTTACCGTATCGGGAATACGGTTCAGTCCCTGGTCGGCATAGGGCACACGTACATATTCCGTCTGGCCGCCATCGATACGGCAACCCAAAGCCCAACCGCCATTGGCGTCGGTACAGTTGTTCACATATCCGTGACTGCAAAAGAAACATTTACCACAAAAAGTCTCCACATTCACAGTCACACGGTCGCCGGGCTTTACCGACTCAACTTCGGCACCCACCTGCTCTACGATGCCCACCATTTCGTGTCCTACCGTAATTCCGGGTACGGCGCGCGGTACACTTCCATGCTTTATATGCAAGTCACTGGTGCATATGCTACCCAGTGTCACCCGCACAATAGCATCACGTGCATCTTCCAATACCGGTATCGGTTTCTCAAGCAATCCGAACTTTCCGTGTTCAATATAAGTATATGCCAACATAATATATGCTTTTTTGAGTTATCACTTTTAAATGCGAAGTTGCCAGAAAGCAACGGCCGCCGCGGCCGCCACGTTCAGCGAATCTACACCGTGCGCCATGGGGATACGAACCACATAGTCGGCTCCCTCAATCGCTTCGTGCGAAAGACCATCTCCCTCAGTACCCATCACAATAGCCAACCGGGGCTCGGTCTTCAAAACGGGATTGTCTATGGAAATGGAATTGTCCGTAAGCGCCATGGCCGCCGTGCGGAAACCCAACTCACCGAGCGTATCCAAAGGACCGTCCATCCACGTCCACGGCACAAGAAAAACCGTTCCCATTGAAACCCGGACCGCACGACGGTTCAGAGGGTCACAGGAATTACGCGTCAACAGCACAGCATCCATGCCAAGAGCTGCTGCCGAACGGAAGATGGCCCCAATATTGGTGGTATCCACCACCCCGTCGATAACCACAATACGCCGGGCTCCCCGGCAGACGTCCTCCATACTCTTCGGAACCGGACGGCGCATGGCACAAAGAACACCACGTGTCAAAACGTAGCCAGTCAGCTCGGCAAGCAATTCCCTACCGCTTGTGTAGACGGGTATATCGCCACAACGCTCAATGATTTCAGCAGCATCCCCATAAATGTGCTTGTGCTCACACAAAAGGGCCAAAGGCTCGTAGCCGGCATCCAGAGCCACCTTGATAACCTTAGGACTCTCAGCTATAAACAGCCCTTTGTCCGGCTCAAGGCGGTTGCGCAACTGGGCTTCGGTAAGGGTACTGAAGATCTCCACACCGGGATGGGTCAAAGATGATATTTCGATAACAGGCATCGGATGATTTACTATTTGACGATTACTATTTACAATTCATGGCAGAAAGCCCTATAACCCCTTTATTGTCTTCATCAGTTGTTCTCCCAGTCCGATGGTATATCCTTGCGATACAAAGACTACCCGATTGAAAGTATCGGCTATGATGAATACCGGCAAACTCTCCTTATGCTTCAGCTTCATGCTTTCTGCTATCTGCGCAGCGATACCGTCCGTATCTATGCCATAAATAATGGTAGAGGGCAAACCGGGGAATGACTCAGGGGCGAACTTCCCGGCTTTGGCCTCATCGGGGAAAAGCAGTACCATCTTTCGTCCCCACTTCTCCAAATCTGCCTTGAATGAAGCGATGTCGCGCAACGCATGATTGGTAGGTTCCTGGTTGACACCCAGAATACCTACGACAAAGTAACCGCGCCCACAAGCCTGCAACAAACTCTGCCGGACTGCGGAACCGTCATCTGACAACGGAGTGAAGAGAGACTCCGAATTAAAGTTCCCGATAACCTGCACTTCATCCTTACTCTCGCGCATCACCAACTCGATTTCCGTCGTCTTTCCCGGCAGAATGCTGAAAAAGGCGGTTTTAGAAAGTACCGCACCACTGGCAAGGCGCGTACCGGTCACCAAGACATAATCTCCGGCTTCCAGAGCTGTTCCTTCCCTCAGCAGGCTATTCCATGTAGTACCGCCGCCCATATCCGCATCGCCTTCGTCATAAGAAAGCAACTGCAAACTACCCTGCGGAGTCAGTTTGGAAAGGGTGAAATGAGCATAGTATTTCGGGTTGTCCAACGAACGGACAGGTTTATAGGAAGCCACCAACCTTCCCTTTTGCCCCAATTCCTCTTCCAGGAACTGCACATCCAAGTCCACATCCACCGCACCGTCATCCCCTATCAACTGCACCTTGCCGGTCACTTCGTTGATACGGGCAGGGATTGCCATACTGCGCGCCATAGAGACGAAAAAGATGTCACGGCTATGGGCATCAGCCACACGTGCCTTCCAGACACCTTCCGGAGAGATGGGAGCTCCGCCCAAATTACAGTCATTGTCTACGCGGATATTCCGGGCCACCCATGCCACCAGTTTCATCGGCTCTGCCTTGTATGCCTCAGCCTCTTCCTTTGAAACGGCCTTCTTGAAGAAGCCCTTGTAGGGAGTCAGCATTTCGTTGCTTACACGCGGGTTGCGCACATATCTGCGGAAATAATCGGGATTCTTGCACATGCCGGATTGCATGTGGTCCATCAACACTTCCAGCGTAACGTCGCGAAGGTCTTTTGCCGAAATCCGTTGGAGCAGGTCCAGTCCTCCTCTCTTTGACTTTTCAGAACGCAACCGCGCCATAAAGTCGGCAATGACCCGGTGGTTTCCTCTGGAAGCTACCAGAATCCGGGCAACGGCATCCTCATCGAGCTTGTACTGACGGGCAAAGTAGCGTGCCGTCTCATCTGTCATAAACGTAGCCACGTAAGCATGGCGGATAGAATCTTCATGAGCCATGCGGCGATCATTCGCAGCACGCTGTTCGGGGGTAACCTCCGGCAACTCCGCACTTTCCGGGGGCGGCACAAGTTCGAAGTCTACGGTATGGCCGTCGCCGGCAGTCTTGTCCATCTTCACTGTCAGTTCATGGTCCTTGCCGAAAGACAGTTTGGCATAGCCGAACTGTCCGCCTTTGGAGGCCCATACCAGCATGTCGCCTTTGCCGGCCGTCAAGGAAGCTTTTCCCTCTGCATCGCTCTGCTTCCGGGCCACGGTATAGAACTCCGCATAATTATAGAGTTTGAACTCCACACAAGCATCAGACACCGGATTGCCTTGCCCATCCATCACCGTAACGGTGGCCTTGTCCGTCGGTGCATAGTTACCGATTACATTGATTTCCGTATAATCGGGAGTGACAGACATTACTTCCTCCGCTCCTTCATAACGTCCGAAAACTTTGGTATGCATCAACATGCCACGGCTGGCCGGAGCATTGAACCAACCCAGGTTGAGTACCGGCTCCGGTTCACAAGCACCCAAGAAATACCATTTCCCATCTGCCCATGCCTCTACCCACGCATGATTGTCGTCCGTATGGGCCCAACGGGGCGTATAGACCTGACGGGCAGGAATACCTACCGAACGCAGGGCGGCAACCAGCAAAGTGGATTCTTCCCCACAACGCCCGTATGCCGTGCGTACCGTTGCCAAAGGCGAACTGGTACGGGCATCGGAGGGAGTATAGATAGCCTTCTCGTGGCACCAGTGGTTCACCTCCAGAATGGCATCATAGAGGGACAGAGACTTGACACGATTCTTCAGTTCTTCGTAAAACACTACCCGTGCACTGTCCAGATGCTCATTGTTGACCCGCACCGGAAGTACAAAATGACGAAACAAATCCTCAGGAATAACTTTTCCCCAAGGCATCTCATCGGCAGCCTTTTGGGAGGCGCGCACGTTCATCAGATGAAATTCTCCGGAATAATCGGCAATGTCTGCCAAAGGCATATAGGCATAAAGGAACTCCAAAGCTTCGCGTTCGTACGACGTCAAGTCCGTATCGAATATGGCAAACAAATCGCCCTGCGGCAACCTTTCTTTTTTTTGATTGAAGTCTTGCTCCACACGTTGGCGGTAAGAAGTGTCTGTAATGAAAGAACGTTTGCCGCAAGAGGCAAGCAAACATACCAGTCCGAGAAATCCCAGAAGTCGTGCAACTCGTTTCATAATGCAATTATTAAGGTTGAGCCACAAAAATAGTGTAAATCGTCCGCAAAAGAAAATTAATTCCCGTTTTTACTTACATAATCACCCTACTTCAGATGTATCACCAAAGTCGTGTCTCCGGAAAAAGTGAAGCTGCATTTGTCATAAGACGGCGGGCCCATAACGCCTTGAGCATCATTGCTGAACCCGTACTTCTCTGTAGGAATGCCGAAAACGGCAGTATCCAGTTTCCCGTTTCCGTTCTCGTCTTGAAACAACGAAATGGCATACGTACCCGCAGGTAACCCCTGGCAAGGAATGGAGAGCGACGTATCTTTCACATCTATCCGGAAGGCGGTCAAGGGTTTCTTCATGAATGTTTCTTCCGAATTGTAGATGGCGACATAGAGATGCCCCTCCACCTTTTCAATGTCACACACTTCAATAGTCAGGTTCTGGGCAAAGAGCAGCTGGACGGCACTTTGCATTACAAATACTAAAAAAATAATCATTGCTTTCATCTTTGTTTATTTAAAAAGGGTTATTGTCTAAAAATTGGATACATCGTAGGCGGCCTTCTTGCCTAAAGTCACATATACTCCTACATAGAAAAAATGGTCGCTGGAAGCCAGGACAGCCTTGTTATCCACCTTACCGAACTCATTCTTCCGGCAAAGGATATTGCTGGCGGAAGCATGGATAATTACCTTCTTGCTTGCCAGGAAGGTCACACCCAAATCCAGACTGTTATAAGGCTTCACTTCATCGTTCATCAGACCCGGCAGCATGGGGTTATGATAAGGACGTCCGCTACTGAAACGGTCGGTCACGCTGACAATGGAACGCAGGCGAGGCAAGGAATACTTCACCACCCAGGCTGCATTATGCCGTGTAGCATACTGAGGAGTAGTCAGTTCCAGATACTCCCGATATTTACGTTTGGCTATATTATAGGTATAGGATAACTGGTATTCCAGATTCTTGAAGGACGCTCTATCACGGAAGAACAAGTCTATGCCTTTGCTGTGTCCATAACCGTTGGAGGTCAAGAATACAGCTTTCGTATCGGCATCCGTTTCCTCCAATGCCAGACGGTCATAATCCTTATAATAAAGTTCAGCTTTACAGAAACGCCCTTCATAGTCGTACTGAACGCCTAAATTGTACTGCATACATACTTCCGACATCAACTGCGGCCGACGCACCAGACAGTTGTTCTCGGGCAACTGTGTGTATCGCCCTACAATCCCCGACAGCATCATGTTTCCCCAATAATAGTTCGCCGCCAGCCGGGGAGAGAAATTCATCTTACGGTTCGGAGAAGTGTATTCCGTGCGAAAAGAAAACTCCATCTTCAATTGTTCCATCGGATAATAAGCCATCGAAAAGAAACCCGCACCAATGGTAGGCGACATGCGATTGCTGTCATCCGTCCCGCACAACAGATAATGATTCCTGTAATTGCGGATATAGCTCTCTATCCCCATATCCAGGCGGAATACCGATGACAGCCGTTTGGAAACTTTAGCCTTCAGATGCGTCTCTTGCTGATGTTCCAGCCAGTTATCACCCGAAACAACTGCTCCTCCCATTCTCCGGTTATAGTAAGAATAGGCCGCCCCTGCAAACCAACTCCACTCTCTGGAAGTATGCCTGCGAAAGGTTGCATTTACATAGATATTGTCTTCACCCAGCCCGAACAATCTGCGGTTATCCCCTTCGTAAGTGGAAAAGTCCGTCCGGTCGTATTGTGCGTAAACCTTCCATACCACTCTTTCATCAAGAGTATAACGGAACTGGACAGCTCCGGAAAACATCCGGTAAGGCTTCTCGAAATCCCTCCTGCCCGAATAAACCTTGTCATACAAACCCAGGTTCTGATAATTCAAGTCAACAGACAAGGATCCTCTGTCAAAAGTCTTTGTGCCCCCTCCACCAACACCGACAACGGAAGCGTTCACTCCGACTTTATCGACCTTGCTGTAATCTTTTGTTTCCAATGGCAAGACTGCCGAAAGCGCTTCTCCATATTCTTGTGAAGCGCCTCCCGAAGCAAGGTTTACCCCACTGAACATAAATGTAGAGTAACGGCTGCGAGCAGGGGTATTTATTCCGTTCGAAGTATAGGGATTCAGTACATGCATTCCATCAATAAAAGTCTGCGTCTCGTAACTGCCTCCACCACGTACCAGCAATTCACCGGTTTCACCCTGCACTTGCGTACCGGGCAAAGTCTGCAATGCCTTGTATAAATCACCGTTCGCACCACCCACCGTAACCAGTTCCACCGGATGCATATCGCTCCAACGGCTGTTGGCAGCAGGAGTTCTGGCTCCTTTTACCACTACTTCTTCCAAAGCGACACTGTCTATATTAAAATTCAGACGTACTGTATCGGTCACTGATTTCTGCGCTACGGAAGGCTGTGTATAAAGTAATACGCCCAATATCCCAAAGACTGTTTCCCGTTTCATATCTTTACATTCGTTGTGTTTCCTGCCGCAAACATAAAGGAAGGGTATAAGACAAAAAAATATCCGGGACAGACAGCCCGGATATGTGACAACCAACAAACTCTTTGTGACGAACAACGTATTTCTGTGACGAGTGACTAACTCTTTGTCCGGTTTTCAATCAATGCTTTCACCTCTTTGGCGTATGCGCGTGAAACCGGAACCTCTTCTTCGCAACCCTCCAGATTCAGCTTATATCCCTGAGAGTTTCCATCTACTTTCACCACCATCCGGATGTTTACAAGAAAGGCCCTATGGCAACGGATAATAAAAGGGCAAGCAGAGACAGCTTCCTCTGCCTGCTTCATGGTGGCACGCAACAATCTCCATGTAATTTTCTTTTCTTTATCCGAATCTGAACGGTAACCTACTTTTACGTAATTCCCCTTTGCCTCTGCATAAAGGAAATCTCCGGCCTTTACTTCCAGCATTTCTTTGGTGCCACCGGCAAACACCAACGCTTCTTCCGAGGAAAACACCTTGTCTTCCAAGCTCGCTATCCCAACTTCCGGGGATATTCTCCTTGAAAGGTGACCGTTCATCTCCATAGCTTCTTTCAGATTGCGGGTCAGTTGCAAATTGCGGTTCCACATCAGAAAAAATATGGTAGGAAAAGGTGCCAGCACCATTACCCAAGACAAAGCCAGAAAGAACAACCGCTTGTCCAACCACATTCCCATCAACCATGATTGATAGGCCCAAATCCCCACTGCTATCAGCAACAACATCAGCAGCAAATTCAACACATGCTTACCCAATGTCCAGTTCTGCTCCTTGTAATAAGCAGGAAATAATGCCGGAAGCAAGTAGGTGAAAACTCCCGAAGCACCTGCCGCAATCAATGCAGAACCGGCAACTACCCCAAACACACTTCCCTTTATCCGGGAAATACCGAACGGCTGAAGTATATATAATATCAGAAAAATAATGGCCGAAGGTATCACTACTGCCTTCCAGCGTTGATAAAACGTAGGATAAGGACTCCGCCAAAGTTCCGCCAATTTCCCCATAAGTATATAGTCTCTCTTGTTTACATGGTAATATATGCAAAGATAATACATTTACTCAACACATGCTCATACAGATACTATATTATCTCAATCTGTTTTATCACACGACAAGGATTTCCCACTGCCACACAATTCGCAGGAATAGAACGGGTAACCACACTCCCCGCCCCGATAACACTGTTCCTCCCGATGGTGACACCAGGCAAAATGACAACCCCTCCACCAATCCATACTCCATCCTCTATTCGTACAGGTAAGGCATACGTACGGCAGATTTCTTGTCCTTCCGGACAGTCCTGCACCATACGTTCATCTACTTTGGTAGAATGGGTTGCCGTATATATCTGTACATTAGAGGCTATCAAGACGTTGCTACCTATGTCAATACGATTGTTGTCCACAAAGGTACAATTCATGTTGACAATTACCTTGTCGCCCATAAAAATATGCTTGCCACATTCACAATGGAAGTCAATATCCACATGCACATTCTTGCCTACATGTCCCAACATCTCACACAACAACTCCCTCCTGCGCTTGCTATCGGCATAATCTGTGGCATTGAACTGTGCCAGGAGACGTTTTGTACGCAAAATCATCTCCACTATTTTCGGGTCCCTGCTTCCTATAAAAGGTTCGCCAGCCATGCACTTTTCATATTCTGTTTTCATACGCATCCTTTTTTTGCGGACAAAAATACAAAACTCTAATGTATAGGAATTTATCCTATGTTAAAAAATACCCCTTTGCCCTGATACGACTCAATGATTGTTGTGTAATGCCAAGGAAAGAAGCGATATGTCCCAAAGTCACTCTATGAAAAAGGGCCGGACACTCACTCATTAATTTTTCATAACGCTCATACGCAGACAAGTTGAGGCGAGATATATGAATATCTTGTAAGCGAAGAAAATTTTCCTGTTGTAACACCCTCATCCAATTTGCAATATCTATATCTGACTTATACAACTCATTAAGCGTTTCAATGGAAATAGAATAGACCAGTGTTTCTTCCAATGTTTCCACGTATTCAAAGCCTGCTTTGTTCCTATATAAATCCCACGAGCCACAAGCTACATCACCTTCCATAGAGAACCATGTCGTTATTTCTTTTCCATCGTGCAAGGTGTACGAGCGTGTCATTCCCTTCTCTATGAAGTGGACTTGCCTATCAAATTGTCCTGCACGGATAATAAGTGTTTTGGCAGGAAACACTTGCTTTTCAAAACCATGTGTCAATGCTGCCAATGCTTCATCTGAAACCGGATAATAAGCTCTTATTGTTCTGACAATATTCTCCATACTAAAATATTCCTTTTTACAAAGGTATAAAACAAGGAAGAGTTTGCGAAACTTGCGTAACATATTTGTCATATATAGATTGCAAAATCTAGTATTTCTAAAGAAAATAAAGGATGAATGGCTATTTTTTATGTTATAAAACACATTTCTCGCAAACATTTCGTATCTTTGCAACGTTATAAGATAAAAGAAAAGATGTAAAAACCCGCTTTCCGAAACGCGGAGAGCACAAAAAGATGAGAATTATGAAAAAGAATGCAAATGAAATTTTTATGTTACAGTACCAAATCAAACGCTATCAGGCAAGGGGTAATGGAACAATGTGTCAAACACTGAACGGTAAACTACAAAAGCTGCTTGCAAAGCAGTCCCTCGTAACCATGTAAAAAAACACCTTTAAATATAATGAATAAAGGGCAGGGAACTTTTCAGTTCTCTGCCCTTTTTCTTTTTTATCCATCTATACTAATGGTTAGCACCAACTACAAACTCGCTTTGCATCCTTATCTCCCTACCGTCAACCGAAATTCCTTGTAGGGTAATTATATATATTCCATTCATATCCGAAGTATAAAAGTTGAGTGTACTCATAGCGGGAGTTATCTCCGGATTCCAATAAAGTGTATGTCGAAAATCCGGTAAGCGGGAACCGGCTTGTTTCTCTGAATTGTATGATGGAGCAACAAATGCGATTCTCTTTTGTGGAAATTCATAAGAAAACATCTGTGAATTCTTATCCAAACGTATATCAGGCAATGTTCCCCGATGGGTTATAAACGAAACAATTCCATCATACAACTCTCCACCAAAAGTATATTTGCCGGTATAACGATATATATAGTGTATCAAACGGGCATCATAGTTCAGAATGGTTTCATGGTCATCAAATGGAATCCCGTCTAACAACACCAGTGTTTTCATATTACTGAATCTCCTTATATCCGGTTGCAGTATCCGGATGACATCTTTACCTTCCAGCTGACTGATACGTATTCCCTTGACAAATTCCACAAAAACATCCCTCACAGTCCTGAAACGAACATACTCATCCAGATTATAAGTAGAAGCGGGAACAAAATCATAAAGTTGTTGCAATATACTCTTGCTATACGAAGAATCTACCGGCAAAAGAGAATGTAATTGCGCGCTGAAACCACGCTCTATCAAGTCTTCTTTCCGAAATGACACACAGACTTTAGGCAGTTTTTCCGCCAACACCCCGACAAAAGGAGAAACAAGCTCCAATCGGCAGGGGCTTTCCTCCTCCGGCAATGCAGTTAATACAATCTCCTGCATATCCGTTATTCCGGTCGTATAAAAAGCATAAATAGCGTCAGCCTTAGGCTGTCCGTCAAAGACACGAATATCCTTGCCCACACATGCCAGACGTGCATTTACATTGTCAGCAGGCGCTCCCATCAGCCTGCCGGTTACAATATGCCCTTCACACTCTGCAGCAAATGACCGTTCCGGAACACTTGTATAGTTCTTCTGCCCGTCGGCTGATATTGGAAACCCCTTTAGCACATAGTCTTTTCGTACTACGGACAAAGTAAGCTCCTTGACATCAGCAGGCAGATTGGGTAATGTCAAGGCTACTTTACTCCGGTTCCCATAGACCGATTTATCTGTCCATAAGTCCGCTCCGGAAAGCTGATTGCCGGAAGCTTGTGAAACGGTAATGGAATCCGTGAAAAGTTCCACATTATCCTCCTCTGTTGTCTGAACAGTATTAAGCAAGGCTATATACTTCTTTGGGAAACAAGCCATAGGATAGTTCCTCATATAACGCGTATATGCCGTCAGTTGGTAAGCTCCGGTATGCATGACTTGCGGAAGTCTGATACGTCCCCATCCATTCCCGTTCTGCAAGTCGATTTTACCTTGTGCGTATACCAGCTTCGTGTCACTTATCTCTACATAAGCTACTTTGCTTAATACGCTTCCACGAGACAAGGAATCCGTCACACAAACTTTTATCCACAAATCTTCTCCAGCCACATAGCAGTCCTTGTCTGTATAAATACGCATATTCTCAACAATTTGAGCGTGTAATCCCAATACAAGAACCCAACCTATAATACAAAATATCACTCTCTTCATATCATTTCAATATTAATTCATTTCATCCGGCCAGAAGGAAGGCTTTTCCAAGCTGGCACCTAAATAGCGTACGTCTGTACAACCTCCGGAAACCCATGCATAACCTACCATCAATGGATAAGCAATAGCATATCCCATCACATATAAATCCATGTACGAATCTGCCCAACCTCTAAATTCTTGGCAATAACCGTCAGGAAACCTATAATATATATCATCGGCAGAAATGAAAATACGATATTTTGCCACATTCATGCTAACTCCCACATAACCAACTACATTTTTGCCTGAATTGTTGCAAATAATATTCGTAGGAAGTTCTGAAGGCTGAGGAATAAACAATCCACCCATTTCTTCATTGATTTTTATTTTCTCCTGATAATATTCGTACTCGCCCCTCGAAATCTTACGCTGTTTCACCAAAGTGCTATAATGATGAAAGACACGGTTATTATCCGCCTTTATAGAATAGAGCCACTTATCCTTCAATTGAGTATCCTTATTTGTTCCTATATTACCTACTATGATTTTAGCCGACTTATCATGACACCATCCCCGTGCATATGGTGTAGCATCAAAATCAACCACCTCATCAGTGGTAGGGTCATAACGGAACTTGGGATTATATACTGCCCTCACTTCCCAATCTTCCTCGTAACTCCAGAAATAACATCCGCCATCTTCACTCCGCATAGAAAAGCGGATAGAGATGTCACCGTATTTTTCCGGTTGCTCGTAGGTAACGTCATTTATTGTTTCTGTCTCCAATGGATATTGAGGCTCCGAAGTATAAATATCCCCTTCATACACAATTTTCAGACTATAGCTGGCATCTTTATTCAAAGAGCCAATTACAACTTGGTATTTTCCATCTCCCAAAGAAGTGCCATTAAAACAAGAACCATCACTTCCTACTACACTGACTTCTGCATCTATCTTGTTATAATCCTGAGGAATTCCTTCTACATTCAAAGGAAAGGAACAGCTCAAGGAAAAAACAACTGTACTATCTGATATGATGTTACCTTCAACTATAAGCACCCTCGTACTACTCTCCGGCAAGTGCGCATTGAATTTATCCACACAACTGCCAATAGTGAGCCACAACAAGCATATCCATGTTACTATATATTTTGCATTATTCATCGCTTTTTCTTATTAAAACAGATTGATTTCAACTGGCCAGAAGGAAGGCTTTTCCAAGCTGGCACCTAAATAGCGTACGTCTGTACAACCTCCAGAAACCCATGCATAACCTTTGAATCCCGTACGTGGGTCCGGGTCCGGATATGCAATGGTATACCCCATCAAGTATAAATCTAAAAATGTATACTCTTCTTTCAGCCCTTTCGCTCCCTGACAATACCCCTCAGGAAGCCTATATTGTATATCACCTGTAGAAATGAGAATGCGATATTCCGCCACATTCAAACTGACACCAACATA
>ENA-UEQA01000566-UEQA01000566.1-human-gut-metagenome-genome-assembly--contig:-NODE-566-length-19491-cov-8.578706_pt1 | contig 19491 bp, 13 predicted proteins | sample MGYA00242936_ERZ507937 | MGnify/ENA primary metagenome ERZ507937 (study PRJEB26167, sample SAMN06115468) | human gut metagenome | host: Homo sapiens | place: China:Chongqing | collected 2016-06-16... | reverse complement strand
CGCGTTAAGGAAGGAAATGAAGAGTTGGAGGCAAATCTGCTTGTCGTGTGTCACTGCTACCGTGCGTCAGACACTGTCATCCGTATTATCTCGGCCAGAAAGGCCACAAAAACTGAATCGAAATATTATGGAAAGTGAGGTCTGTGTTATGCTCAAAGAGTACGATTTCAGCAATGCAAGGAAGAACCCCTACGCCAAGGCGCTGAAAAAACAGATCACCATTAACATTGACAGCAATACCATTGATTACTTCAAGGAGCAGGCCGAAGTGGTGGGCATCCCTTACCAGACCCTGATCAATTTGTACTTGAAAGACTGCGTTGCCAATAACCGTCATTTGTCTCTGTCGTGGCAGTGAGAAGAAAAACGGGCTCGTCCGGTTTTGCTCCGGGCGGGCTTTTTGTTTGCAACTTTCCCATAAAAGATGCAAAAAAGGCTGTGATGTGGTACAATAAAAGATAGATTTTGTCGAAAGAAAGGAACCTTTGGATGCAGCTGTTTGAACTGGTCAGCCCGCGGCTGTTCCGCCCGCTGGCGGGGCCCAACCGGGCGTTTTATGCGGAGCTGCTGCTCCTGCTGTGGGAGGAGTGCCGCCACACGGCGGATTACTCCATCTCCCGGGCAGAAGCGGTGAGCCGGGCCGAGGATTACTTTGCGGCGCTGGCAAAGCCGCTAGCACTGGATGCCGATGACGCGGGCGACGAAGCCGAACAGCCCACCCGGGATCCCCATACCCTTGCGCTGGGCTTTCTGCTCCGTCTGCGCCGCACCGGCTGGCTGGAAGAGCAGCCCGGCAGCTATGAGGAGGAGCCTGCCCTTGCCTTTGTGCCCGAGGTGGCCCCTCTGCTGGAAGCGCTGGAAGAGATCCTGAACCCGCGTGTTGTCACCTACACCGGCAAGCTGTACAAGGCATGGCAGCTGCTGCAGAACATCGGGGAGGAAAAGAGCCCCTATGAGAATGTTCTGCGGGAGGTGGCATCCGATCTGGAAGCATTGAACAAGTCCCTGCGGGCGCTGAATGCGTCCATCGGGCATTATATCGACCGGCTCACCCGCAACCGCACCCCGCAGGAGGTGCTGGAGCTTTTCGACCAGTACGAGGAAAAGGTGGTGGCCGCCGCTTACCACCGCTTCAAGACCAGCGATAATCTGTTCAACTACCGCGCTTATCTGGAGGAGGAGCTGGACGACTGCGAGGCAAACCATCTGCCCCGGCTGGCGCTGGATTACGCCCGGGTGGAGCACTGCGCCCCCGGCGAGGCCGCTCCTGCCGTGCGTGCCCTCATCCAGAAGCTGCGGGATTCGCTGGAAGAGATGAGCACCCTGATGCGCCAGATCGACCAGAGCCATATCCGCTACCGCAAGCGGGCCGTGCAGCGGGCACAGTTCCTGCTGCTGAGCGACCGCTCCTCGCAGGGCAGTGTCACCGCCCTGCTCCGCCGCTATGCCGAGGAGATCAAAACGCCCGATCAGCTGTTTGCGCCGGATGACGGCCCGGTGGCAAAGCACCTGCACCTCTACCCGGCGGCGGTGTTCGGGGCAAAGCCCCTCTACCCGCCCGCCGCGCCCCGCAGCGAAACGCCGCTGGCCCCGGTGCGGCAGGCCGGGCTGGATGCGGAGCAGCTGCGCAAAGAACAGCAATTGCTGCTGGATTATGCCCGGATGGCCGTGACCGAGGAAAATGTGGGCCTGCTGGCAAAACAGGCCCTTGCCGCCCGCAGTGCGGTGGCCGCCTCCACGCTGGCGGAGGAATACCCCCGCGATTTTGCCCGCATCATCGGCCTGCACACCTACTCGCAGTCGCCGCGCCGGGCTTACGATATTACCCTTACCGAAAACTGGGTCGAACGGGGCGGCTTCCGGTTTGAAGAGTTTATTCTCACACCCCGCAGGGAGGACGCTGACCATGGCCGAACCGAATAAAATGCTGGAAGAGACCGCAAACTATCTGCTCAATCACTGCTTTGTGCTGGGCGGCGTGGAGGATCAGCGGGCAAAATACCTCTATGTGCAGGATCATCTGCCCGAGGTGCGGGCCGTATTTGCGCCGCTGGGCTATGCGGTAACGCTTTACCCGGCTCCGCTGCAGGCTGCGGCGCTGGTCAACGAGCATGAGGGCAGCCAGGCCCGGCTCCTGAAATACGAGAGCATCCTGCTGCTGGTGCTCCGCCTGCTCTACCTGCAAAAACGGGAGAGCCTTGCCGCCAGCGCCGATCAGGTGCTGGTCACGGTGGAAGAGGTGCAGACAGAGCTGCAGAAGATGAACCTGCCCCGGCGGCTGGACCAGCGCACGCTGGAGGAGCTGATGCGCACCCTGCGCAGGTACAATCTGGCCCGCCCGGTGGGGCGGCTGACCGGTCTGGACAGCCGCATCGAGGTGTTCCCCACCGTGCTGCTGGCCCTGCCGGATGCAGATCTTGCCGATGCCGCCGCCGAGAGCAGCCGCACCAGGGAAGAGCTGGCCCTCTACGAGCGGCCTGAGGGAGATGCCAGCGGGGAGGAAGAAGAATGATCGAATTAAAGCGCCTGAAGCTCATCAACTGGCACAACTTTGAAAATGTCACCTTCGATTGTGCCCGTCTGACTTATATGATCGGTGTCAACGCGGTGGGCAAGACCACCATTCTGGATGCCATTCGCTACTGCCTGACCACCAACCGCAACTTCAATGCCCTGGGCAATAAAAAGAGCGGCCGCACCCTGCAGGGCTCTGTCCACGCCAAGCAGCGCGGCGAGAACGCCTACCGCCGCCCGGGCCGCACGGTGGCATACATCGGTGCAGAGTTCTGGGATACCGTCAAGCGGACCAGCTTCGTCATCGCTGTCCGGGTGGAATCCGAGGGCCCCATGCAGGAGCTCCACCCCGGCGACCAGACCTGGTACATCTCCGAGGACGGCATCACGCTGGAAAAGCTGCCCTTCCTTGATCCGCGCACCGGTGCCCCCAGCGCCAAGGAGGACTTCAAACCCGCCGTGGGCCGCCTGTCCTACACCCGCAGCCCCAGCGAGGCCCGGGACCGCATCTGCCGCGCGCTGGGCATTGGCCGCGCCTCCAGCCCGCTGGGCAAAAAGTTCAACGAAGTGTTCCAGATGGGCACCAGCATGGACGAGATCCCCAATTTCCGGGAGTTCCTGTACCAGTACATCCTGCCCCAGCCGGAGCTGGATCTGGAAGCGCTGCAGGGCGACCGGGTGGAGCTGGAAAACCTCCACGCCGTTCTGGCCGAGGCCCAGACCCGTGCCGCCGCGCTGGAACAGATCGTGGCGTATGGCCGGGAAGCTGCTGCCAAAGAGACGGATGCCCTTGTCAACCGGGGTGCGGCCCTGCTGGCCCGCGCCGAAGCGGATGCCGGTGAGGATGCCTCCTGGCAGAGCCATCTGGATGCAGGCCGCCGCCAGCTGGCCGACCTGAACGCAAAATACGAGACCGCCAAGAACGCCGAAGCCGAAGCCCGCCGGGCCTATCTGGCGGCCCACGGTGCGGCCGGTGACAGCGGCGCGGGCCGGGCGCTGGATGCCCTGACCGAGGAGCTGGCCCGGAAAAAGAGTGCACTGGATGCAGCAGCCCGGACAAGGAACAGCCTGGAAGCGACTGCAGATACCATCACCGGCCTGCTGACCCAGCTGAACCGCAGCGGCTTTGCGGTGGAGAAGGAGCTCTGGCCCCAGCGCCTGACGGCGGAACATCTCCCCGCCCTGACCGAGGCGCTGGCCTGCATCGAAAAGCCGCTGGAAGAGCAGTATTTTGCTGCCCGGCAGGTTTCGGCGGATCTGGCAAAAGAGCAGGAGGCCCTGCGGGCCGAGCTGAACGCCGTGTCCGGCGGCAAGTGGGTCTACCCCCACGGCGATGCCGCCACCAAAGTGCGGGATGCCGTGAACGCCGAGCTGAAAAGCCGCGGCATGACAGCGGATGCAAAGATCTTCTGTGAGCTGCTGACCGTGGCCGACGAGAGCTGGCAGGACTGTGTGGAGGCCTGCCTGGGTGACCGCCGGTTCGATATCCTTGTGCCGCCTGCCCACTATGCCGCCGCCAAGAGCGCCTTTGTGGCACTGGGCGACCGGGTGGGGCCCATCAGCCTGCTGGATACCCCGGGCATCCGCAAGGCGGACCGCCATGCGGAGACAGCCCCCGCCGACAGCCTTGCCGCCCAGGTCACCAGCGAGAACCCGCTGGCCGCACAGTATGCGGACACCATCCTGCGCCGCATCGTCTGCTGCGACACCCCCGATACGCTGGAGCATTTCCCCGACAGCGCCACCCGGGACCTGCTGCGCCACCATCCCTTCCGGCTGGAACGCCTGCGCAGGCCCCAGCGCTATATCGGCCTGGATGCCCGCAGGGAGCGTGCTGACGCGCTGGAGGCACAGCTTGCCGCCCAGGCCGACCGCTGCCGCGAAGCCGCCCAGACCGAAAAGACGCTGAAATCTGCCTACGACCAGTACCAGAACGTCCTGCGGGGCCATGCGCTGGAACAGATGGCCGAACTCTGGGCCAGCCGGGCCGCGCTGGATGCCGCCCGTGCCGACTACGCCGCGCAGGAGCAGAAGCTGGCGGACTGCCGCGAGAACCCCATGCTGCAGCAGCTCTACCGCGAGGAAGAAGCCCGGGAAGCTGCGTGGGAGACTGCCCGCAAGGCCGTGGAGCAGGTGGGCGGCGATATCCGCGTTTGTGAAAAGCAGATCGCATCCTGTGAGGCGGAGCAGGGCAAGGCAGTGGAGACCGCTGCACAGAGCAGGGAGGCGGCAGAGGCATTCTTTGCACAGCACCCGCTGCTGGAGCCTCTGGCACAGGAACGCAAAAAGGGCCTGATGACGGGCGGGCGTACGGCCCGTGCCGCCGCACAGACTGCCGAAAAGGCACAGACCAGGCTGGACGATACCCTGCGATCTTATCTCACTTCCACGCTGGAACCCGCCCAGAGGGATTACAACGAGCACTATGTCTGCGATTATCCGCTGGGTCTGGCCGGGGTGGAGCAGTACCGCGCCCAGCACGACAGCCTTGTCCGGATTGATCTGGAACGCTACGCCGCCCGTCTGGAACAGGCACAGCGGGATTGCAAGGATCGCTTCCGCAAGGATATCCTCTTCCGGATGAAGGATGATATCTTCAACGCCCGCCGCCAGTTCCGGGAGCTGAACAAGGTGATGGAGCAGCTGACCTACGGCGAGGAAGTCTACCGCTTTGAGCTGGAGCCCAGCCGTGACCCCCAGCTGGCCGCCTTCTATCAGGTCATTGTGGACAAGGGCAACCAGCAGATGACCGATGGCGACTCGCTGGACAACCTTGCCGCCACCGCCGACCCCGTCTACGAGCGGCAGGTGGACGCGCTGATGGAAAAGATCATGGCTGATGTGGACGAGAACACCCGGGCCCGGCAGGAGGGCCGCACCGCCTCCGGTGCCACCCTCTCGGATTATGTGGACTACCGCACCTATCTGGACTATGACATCAAGGTGACCAACACCGTTTCGGGCCAGCAGGCCTATCTTTCCCGCGTCAGCCGCGATTCCTCCGGCGGCGAGAACCAGGCTCCCTTCTATGTGGCCATCTGCGCCAGCCTGCTGCAGATCTACCAGAAGAGCGAGAACAGCATCCGCCTTGTCCTGCTGGACGAGGCCTTCAGCAAGATGACCAGTGACCGCATCCGCCCCATGATGGAGCTGTTCCACCGCCTGCAGCTGCAGGTGCTGCTTATCTCCACCGTGGAAAAAAGCACCGCCATCCAGCCCTACTGCGACATTACCTATTCCATCGTGCGCCACGGCGATGCCAACGCCATTGCGCCGTTCTACCGGGCCGGCACCCTTGCCGATGCCCCGGAAAAGGAGACTGAATATGAATAACACCCTTGCAAACATCTGGCTCTTTGCCACCCACTGGACCAAGCTGGATGCCTTTGATACCGAGGAAGAGCTCAACGATGAACTGGAGCTGCTCCAGCGCCAGAGCCTGCCCACCAAAGTCCGTCAGGTCACGGACAAGGAAGGCAGGGAACAGTTCCTCCTTTACGTCAAACAGGCCGACCGCGATTACGCCCGCTACTGCACCGGCTGGCGGCCCGGCGGGATGATGTGATCCACCCCTGCAAAAAGGAGAATCCATGTCAAAACAGAAAATTCAACTTTCGGATCACTTTGATTATTCACGGCTGATCCGTTTTGTGCTGCCCTGCATCGGCACCATGCTGTTCACCTCCATCTATGGCATCGTGGACGGCCTGTGTGTCTCGAACTTTGTGGGCAAAACGGCCTTTGCGGCAGTCAACCTCATCATGCCCGTGCCCATGCTGGTGGGTACCGTGGGCTTTATGCTGGGCACCGGCGGCAGCGCCATTGTGGGCATTACGCTGGGCGAGGGCGATAATGCAAAAGCTGACCGCTATTTCAGCCTGTTCATGTCAACGGCGCTGATCGCTGGCATCGTGCTGTCCGTGCTGGGGATGCTGCTGCTCCGGCCGGTGGCCATGATGCTGGGTGCCGAAGGCGAGATGCTGGACTACGCCCTGCGCTATGGCCGGGTCCTGATGCTCAGCCTGCCCACCTTTATCCTGCAGAATATGTTCCAGAGCTTTTTTGTCACCGCCGAAAAGCCGCATCTGGGCTTTTATTTCACGGTGGGTGCGGGCTGCACCAACATGGTGCTGGACGTGCTGTTGGTGGGCATCCTGCACTGGAGCGTGGAGGGTGCCGCCATTGCCACCATGCTCAGCCAGGTGGTGGGCGGCCTGCTGCCGGTGTTCTACTTCCTCAACCGGAACAACACCAGCCTGCTCCACCTCTGCCGCCCGCAGTTTGAGGGCGGTGTGCTGCTGAAAGCCTGTGTGAACGGCTCCTCTGAGCTGATGACCAACCTTTCCATGTCGCTGGTGAACATCCTGTACAACTATCAGCTGCTCCGCTTTGCGGGCGAGGATGGCGTGGCCGCCTATGGTGTGATCATGTACGCATCCTTCCTGTTCGTGGCGGTGTTTGTGGGCTATGCCGTGGGCAGTGCGCCCATCGTCAGCTACCACTACGGTGCCAATAACCGCAAGGAGGTCAACAACCTCTACCGCAAGAGCCTGAAGCTCATCGGCGTGGTTGCAGTGGGAATGACCATCGGCTCCATGTTCATCATCCCCCATGTGGCCCGCTTCTTTGTGGGCTATGATGAAAACCTGCTCATTCTGACCACCCGGGCCTTCCGGCTCTATGGCCTGAGCTTCCTTATTATGGGGTTCAACGTCTATGCGTCCTCCTTCTTCACGGCCCTGGGCGACGGTGTGACCAGTGCGCTTATCTCGTTCCTGCGCACCCTGCTGTTCCAGGTGGCGGCGGTTCTGCTGCTGCCGCTCCTGCTGGGTATTGACGGCATCTGGCTGGCCGTGACAGCCGCCGAGCTGGCCGCTTTGCTGGTCAGCATCGGCCTGTTCATCACCAGAGACCAGCAGTTCCATTACCGCAAGGCGGAATAACTGCAAATAAAGAAAGGACCCATGGTGGGTCCTTTCTGTTTTCAGAATGTAAATTCCACAAACTCACAGTTTTTGATGCCTGCCGCCGCGTACTCCTCGTTGGTCATATCGTAAAAATAGGACTGCACCACCCGGGCAATGCCGTTGTGGGCCACCAGCAGGAAAGTCTTGTCGGTGTTGGCCCGGAGCTCGTCCAGCAGATTGTAGATGCGCTGGGCCAGCTGCATCATGCTCTCGCCGCCGGAGTAGCGGTCGGCAAAGTGGGTCTTGGAGATACGGAACTCTTCGCCGTCCCGGGGCGTGCCCTCGTAGCGGCCAAAGCACTGCTCCCGGAGCCGGGGCTCACACCGGGCAGGAATGCCGGTGGCCTCTGCAATGGCCCGGGCGGTGTCGGCGGCGCGGGACAGGGGAGAGTACAGGATCTCATCGATCCGAAGGCCGCTGGTCCGGAGCTTTTCGCCCAGCTCCCGGGCCTGGGCGCGGCCTTTTTCGGTCAGGGGGCTGTCGGTCATGCCGCAGATCTTGTTTTCCACGTTCCACACGGTCTCGCCGTGGCGGGTGAAATAGACCTTGTGCGCCGCCTTGGTCAGCCTGTGATCCCGCAGGGTGACGGTGCTGCCCTCGTTGATGTCCAGCCGGGTCAGCTCGGCATCCGGGTAGGGGAGAACCCGCTGCGTGCCGTCGGCAGCCTCCAGCAGGACATCACAGAGCACGGGCTGGCCTTCGGGCAGCTCCTCGCAGCCATAAAGCTGCTCCTCAATGCGCAGAACGCGGTAGTTTTTTTCTTCCATCCTCTTCGACCTCTTTCGGGCAGATTGTTTCTTACATTATAAAACGGCAGCGGGGCCCCGTCAACGCTTGACAGCCCCGTGTGCCGCCTGATAAACTAGGCGCAAGGGAAAAAACGCCAAAAGGAGAGAAAAAGTTGAACATTACAGAACTGCGGTATCTTGTCGCCATCATGGAATGCGGATCTGTGAGTGCGGCGGCAAAGCGGCTGTATGCCGCTCAGCCCAACGTGAGCAAGGCGCTGAAAAATCTGGAAGAAGAATATCATCTCCGCATTTTTGAGCGGTCATCCACCGGCATGATCCCCACGGAGCAGGGACGGCATTTCATCGAGCAGGCCGAACGGGTGCTGCGGGAGGTGGATCGGCTGGACCAGAGCGTGCAGGAGGCGCAGGAGCGCTGCGCCGAGCTGCGGGTAATGATCCCCCACGCCACCTATGCCTCCTATGCGGCGGTGGATTATCTGGAGAAGGTGTCCTCCATAGAACGGCTCCACATCCACATCCGGGAGGGCGGCTCCATGGAGGCACTGGATCATGTCCTGCGGCAGGGGTATCATCTGGCTCTGCTGCGGTACGCCGTGGAGGATGACGAGCACTATACCCATTACTGCGCCCGGCGGGGCCTGAAAATGGAACCCATTATGGATTTTGAATACAGCCTGCTGACCAACCGGGACGGCCCGCTGGCCCGGAAGGAGATCCGCGACCTGTCTGAGCTGGACAAGTATATGGAGATCCTCCACGATGATTTCCAGCTGCCCGGCGAGGAGGGCGGCGACGGTGTGCGCTGGCATGTCAACCCGGAGCGCCGTATCCATGTGTATGAGCGGTGCAGCCAGTTCTCGATCCTGCAGCGGCTGCCCACGGCCTACATGTGGGCATCGCCCATGCCCCGCAGGGCACTGGAGCAGTACCATCTGGTGCTGAAGAAGTGCCCGGCCCAGCGCCAGCAGATGCGGGATGTGCTGGTCTACCCGGACAAGGGCCGCCTGCGTCCCGAGGAGCAGGCCTTTGTGGATCTGCTCCACAAGGAAGCGGCTTCCACCGTGAAATAAAGGGGCTTTCCGGCTAAGGCACGGCAAAGGTTGCTCCCTTCGGAATTGACAGAAAAACCAATAAATGGATTCAAAACCGGGCGAAAATGAGCGCCCGGTTTTATTTTTGTTGATAAATGGTCAAAAAATAAACGGAAAAGCGGCAAAAATTCTTTGCAGCTATATCGGAAACCATATGGCCCCATGCCAGAAAGATATTTCTCCACTGGAAAAAAGTGTGCTACCATGAGGCCAGAAAAGAGCCCCGGGTATGCGGCAGAATGGGGCCGCGGCCGGCAGGGGCAAAAAGGAGGTTTCTGGTATGATTAGTTTCCTGCTCTGTCTTGCGATCCTGGTGGGCGGATACTTCGTCTATGGCAAGATCGTGGACAATACCTTCGGCCCGGACGACCGTGAAACGCCTGCTGTGCGCATCAACGACGGCGTGGACTATGTCGTGATGCCCCAGTGGAAGCTGTTCCTCGTCCAGCTGCTGAACATTGCGGGCCTTGGCCCCATCTTTGGTGCCATGCAGGGCGCTCTGTGGGGCCCCGTGGTGTTCCTGTGGATCACCTTCGGCACCATCTTTGCCGGTGGTGTGCATGACTACTTCTCCGGCATGATGAGTGAGCGCAACGACGGTGCTTCCATCGCGGAGATCACCGGCAAATACTTAGGCCCTGTGATGCAGAACGTGATGCGTGTGTTCTCTGTTGTGCTGCTGATCATGGTGGGCACCGTGTTCGCCGTCGGCCCTGCCGGTCTGATCGTTGAGCTGTGCAGCCAGAGCGGTGCATCCGGCGTGATGACCTCGCTGCTGTTCTGGCTGGTCATCATTCTGACCTACTACTTCATCGCGACCTTTATCTCCATCGATGCGGTCATCGGCAAGATCTACCCCGTGTTCGGCATCTGCCTCATCATCATGGCCATCGGTGTCATCTTTGGCATCTTCACCAACCCTGCCTATACTATCCCTGAGATCTGGGATCACTTCGGCAGCATGCACCCGTCGGGCACGCCCATCTGGAGCTTTATGTTCATCACGGTTGCCTGCGGCGCGATCTCCGGCTTCCACTCCACCCAGTCGCCTCTGATGGCCCGCTGCATGAAGAGTGAGAAGCAGGGCCACTTTGTGTTCTACGGTGCTATGGTCTGCGAGGGCGTCATTGCCCTGATCTGGGCCGCTGCAGGCTGCTCTCTGTACGAGGTCACCGATGGCCTGAACACCGGTCTGGCACAGGCACTGGCAATGGGTCAGTCCAAGGCCATCTATGATGTCTGCTCCAAGACCATGGGCGGCGTGGGCATCGCACTGGCCATGATCGGCGTGGTCGTCTGCCCCATCACCTCCGGTGATACCGCCTTCCGTTCTGCCCGCCTGACCCTGGCCGACTGGTTCAAGATCGATCAGGACAGCTACGGCAACCGCCTGAAGCTCTGCATCCCTGTGCTGGGCGTGGGCGCTTTCCTGGGCATCGGCAACGCACTGGGCTTCATCAACTATACTGTGATCTGGCGCTACTTCAGCTGGACCAACCAGACGCTGGCCATGATCGTTCTGTGGGCCGCTTCCATGTACCTGTTCAAGGAGAAGAAGAACTACTGGATCACTGCAGTGCCCGCTACCTTTATGAGCGCCGTGTCCGCTACTTACTTCGTGCTGGCTCCCGAGTGCCTGGGCGGTCTGCTGAACCATAAGACTGCTGAGGGCGCTGCCGTCTATAACACCGCAGTTGCTTACCCGGTGGGCATCCTCTTTGCGATCGCTATGCTGGCGCTGTTCATCTATGCAACCAAAAAGCAGACAGTGAAAAAGACTGCATAATTGACATTTCCCCCTCTTCAACCTTCTCAATACCCATTCACAACCGCAAAAGCCGCCTGCCGGGCCGTCCGGCAGGCGGTTTTTGCTTGTGCAGAGAAACGACGAATTGCGGCAAAAAGAACAGGAATGCAGACAAGGTGCACAAAAATATGCCAAAAAGTTTGGCAGGGTGCACTGAAAACGAAAAACCACCCGCTGAAACGATTTCGGTAAAGAAGTTTTGCCGAGGATACGTAAAAAATCTTTGCCGGGATTCCCGGGAACGACTGACTTATATAGTTTTTGATATAAGGGCCATTCTGGAAGGATATTACCAGATTTATGAAGATTGTGTTAACATAGGGCCAAGGAATGGCCGTGACGGGGCAGAATGGGGCTCCTGGCACGGACGATAAAAGGAGGTTTCTGGTATGATTAGTTTCTTACTCTGTCTGGCGCTCCTGATCATCGGCTACTTTGTCTATGGCAAGATCGTTGACAATACGTTCGGACCGGACGACCGCGAAACTCCTGCTGTGCGCATCAACGATGGCGTTGACTACGTTGTGATGCCCCAGTGGAAGCTGTTCCTCGTCCAGCTGCTGAACATTGCAGGTCTGGGACCCATTTTTGGTGCACTGCAGGGTGCTCTGTGGGGCCCTGTGGTGTTCCTGTGGATCACCTTCGGCACCATCTTTGCCGGCGGCGTGCATGACTACTTCTCCGGCATGATGAGCGAGCGCAACGATGGCGCTTCCATCGCAGAGGTCACCGGCAAGTACCTTGGCCCTGTGATGCAGAACATCATGCGTGTGTTCTCTGTTGTGCTGCTGATCATGGTCGGTACCGTGTTCGCAGTGGGCCCCGCAGGCCTGATCGTGACCCTGTGCAAGAACAGCGGCATGAGCGGTATGCTCACCACCACCCTGTTCTGGCTGATCATCATTCTGGTCTACTACTTCATCGCAACCTTTATCTCCATTGATGCCATCATCGGTAAGATCTACCCCGTGTTCGGCATCTGCCTGATCATCATGGCAGTGGGCGTTATCTTTGGTATCTTCACCAACCCGGCCTACACCATCCCCGAGATCTGGGCAAACTTCAGCAATATGCACCCCTCCAACACTCCCATCTGGAGCTTCATGTTCATCACCGTTGCCTGTGGTGCAATCTCCGGCTTCCACTCCACTCAGTCGCCTCTGATGGCCCGCTGCATGAAGAGTGAGAAGCAGGGCCACTTCGTGTTCTACGGTGCCATGGTCTGCGAGGGCGTTATCGCTCTGATCTGGGCCGCTGCAGGCTGCGCACTGTACACCATCACCGACGGCAAGATGGCCGGTCTGGCCGAGGCTCTGAGCGCCGGTCAGTCTGCCGCTATCTATGATGTCTGCTCCAAGACCATGGGCGGCGTTGGCATCGCACTGGCTATGATCGGTGTCGTCATCTGCCCCATCACCTCTGGTGATACCGCGTTCCGTTCCGCTCGTCTGACCCTGGCCGACTGGCTCAAGCTGGATCAGGACAGCTACGGCAACCGCCTGAAGCTCTGCGTTCCCGTTCTGGGCGTGGGTGCATTCCTGGGCATCGGCAATGCACTGGGCTTCATCAACTACACTGTGATCTGGCGTTACTTCAGCTGGACCAACCAGACGCTGGCCATGATCGTTCTGTGGGCCGCTTCCATGTACCTGTTCAAGGAGAAGAAGAACTACTGGATCACTGCAGTGCCCGCTACCTTTATGAGCGCTGTGTCCTGCACCTACTTCGTGCTGGCTCCTGAGTGCCTGGGCAAGATGATCAACACCTATGCAGACGGCAAGCTGGTGGCTTACAACACCGCAGTTGCATATCCCATCGGTATCGTCTTCGCAATTGCCATGCTGGCACTGTTCATCTATGCAACCAAGAAGAACACCGAGAAGAAAGCCGCATAACCCATTCATAGCGGCAATTTCTCAGTAAAACAAACCGGCCGCTGTCAGCTCAGCGGCCGGTTTCCTGTTTTTTGGCTAAGAGTGCGGGCTGGGCCTTGCATTTTCATTGCCGGAGTGGGAAAATGGGTACAAACAAAAACGCAAAAGAGGGATGAACGTTATGCTCTTCAAACCTGCACAATTGGGCCTTGCCAGGCTCGACTCTGCCGAGCTGGAGGCCGACCGGAAGGCCTGCAAAAAGATCGGCCCCTGCGGCGTGGGCAAAAAAGCCCTGTATCTGAACAGCTTTTACATCGACCGCCGCTACTACCTGCCCTACACCAGCATCACTCGCGTGTTCAAGCGGGTGGCCATGAGTGCGGGCGGCTTTACCGGCAAGGGAATGTTTGCCTCCATGGCTTACCTTGTGGTGGAGTACGACGGCGGCAAACAGAAGCAGTGCAACTTCAAGGACGAGCGGGACGTGGATGCCCTGCTGGAGCTGCTGGCAAAGCAGCAGCCCCAGATCCGGCTGCTGAGTGCCGCCGGGGAACAGGCATTGCAGAAAAAGGCTGAGGAAAAGGCCGCCCGCAAGCTGCCGGAGCTGTCTGACGATGCCAGACACACCGTGACGGTCCTGCGCAGGGCAAAGGAGTATCTGGACGCAAAGCCCGAGCTTTCCAATGAGCTCAGTGCTGCCCAGCGCCGCAAGCGCGCCCAGCTCAAGAGCAAGCCGGTCTACCGCTATGTGGCCCTTGCCATCTTCCTGCTCGGCACGGCCGCCGCGGCCTACGGCCTGTACGCGGTGTTCACCCACACCGGCAGCTACGGCGTGTACTTTGCACTGTTCGGTTTTGCAGCCATCTTCCTCTTTTCCAGCTACAACATGCTGCCCACGGCGCACAATAACAACAGCGCCATTATGAAGCGGGCCGATCAGGCCGATGCCGCCATGGCGGAGTATGTGAAGCACTACCCCAACGGCAGCTTCCCGGTGCCCAGCTGTTACGCCCACCCGATCGTCCTCAAGCGGATGATCGATGCCGTGGAGGAAGGTCAGGCCGTGACCACCGCCGAGGCGCTGGATGCCGTCAAGGCCCGCCTGCAGGCCGTCAATGCGGATGTGCAGGTGGAGCAGGAGGAGTACGACGAGATCGTCGCCATCAAAGCACTGTTCCTGAACCACGATTATCAGTAAAACTGACCCTCTCTGTCATCGCTGTGCACTGCCACGCTTTGATGGAGAGGGTTTTTCTTGCGTTGTGGGGCGCTTCGCCTTATAATGAGCACAGAGAGTATTTTTGGAAAAAACAGGAGGTTCCCTATGGATATGGTCACATTGGGGCGCACCGGCATCACCGTGAACAAAAACGGCTTTGGTGCCCTGCCCATCCAGCGCATTTCCCAGGAGGACGCGGTCTTTCTGGCCCGCAAGGCTTACAAGGCGGGCATCCGCTTCTTTGATACCGCCCGCGCCTACACCGACAGCGAGGTGAAGCTGGGCGAAGCCTTTGACGGCATCCGCTCCGAGGTCTACATCGCCACCAAGACCGCTGCCCAGAACGCGGAGGAGTTCTGGAAGGACCTGCACACCTCCCTGAACAATCTGCGCACCGACTATGTGGACATCTACCAGTTCCACAACCCGTCCTTCTGCCCCAAGCCCGGTGACGGCTCCGGCCTGTACGAAGCCGCGCTGGAGGCCAGGGAAAAGGGGATGATCCGACACATCGGCATCACCAACCACCGCCTGTCCGTGGCCAAGGAAGCCATTGAGAGCGGCCTGTACGAGACCCTGCAGTTTCCGTTCAGCTATATTTCCGGTGAGCAGGAGCTGGAACTGGTGCAGCTGTGCAAAGAGCACGAGATGGGCTTTATCGCCATGAAGGGCCTGTCCGGCGGCCTCATTACCAACAGCGCCGCCGCCTATGCCTTTGAAGCGCAGTTCGAAGGCGTTCTGCCCATCTGGGGCGTTCAGCGGGAAAAGGAGCTGGACGAGTTCCTCTCCTACATTGATACCCCGCCCCGGATGGACGCAGAGCTGTCTGCGGTCATCGCCCACGACCGGGAGGAGCTGTGCGGTGAGTTCTGCCGTGGCTGCGGTTACTGTATGCCCTGCCCGGCTGGCATCGAGATCAACAACTGCGCCCGCATGAGCCTGCTGCTCCGGCGCTCGCCCTCGGCAGAGCATCTGAGCCCTGCCGGTCAGGCCAAAATGAAAAAGATCGAGGACTGCCTGCACTGCAACCAGTGCAAAGCCAAGTGCCCTTACGGCCTGGATACGCCCGCCCTGCTGGCCCGCAACTATGAGGACTACAAGCGGGTCCTGGCCGGGGAAGTCAAGGTGTAATAGAGGAAACAAAAAAGATGGATGCCGCATGACATCCATCTTTTTGTTTTACAGCGAAGAGGGGATCGGCTCCCGGAAGATCCTCATGGCCTGCTTGTAGCAGTGGACGAAATAGAGGATCTCCGCAATGGCGGTCAGAGCCCAGGAGCAGGGGTAGAGCAGGTAGAGCGAGGGAATGGTGTGGAAGTGGGCGAAGATGGTGTATACCCAGATCACCCGGAACACACAGGAACCCATGATGACGATGACAGTGGGCACCACGGTCTTGCCCAGACCGCGGGAAGCGGCGATGGTGCAGTCCATAAAGGCCGAAATGCAGTAGGCCAGCGCCATGACACCCACACGCTTCATACCGGCATCGATGACAGCGCTCTCGGTGGTGAAGAGGGCGAGGAACTGCCGCCCGAACAGGAACAGGCCGCCGCCCAGCGCCAGACCCACACCAAAGGAGTAGGCCAGCGAGATGAAGTAGCTTTTCTTGACACGGTCGGGCTTGCCTGCGCCGTAGTTCTGGCTCATAAAGCTGGCACAGGCCATGTAGAAGGCGGCCATGCAGTCGTAGATGAGCGGGTCGGCGTTTGCGGCGGCGCTGTTGCCCTTGACCATGAGGGAATCAAAGGAGTTGACACCGGCCTGGATGAACAGGTTGGCGATGGCGAAAATGGCGTTCTGGAACCCGGCAGGCAGGCCCAGCGCCAGAATGCTTTTGGTCATGGCGGGGTCGAGCTTTGCCTCCTTGAAATGGAGGGCGTAGCAGTCCTGCACCCTGGTCAGGGCGTGGAGGATGAGCCCGGCAGAAACACACTGGGAAATGGCACTGGCCAGCGCCACGCCTGCCACGTCCAGGTTGCAGACGATGACAAAGAACAGATTCAGAAGGATATTCAGCACACCGGCAAAGCTCAGGATGTACAGCGGCTTTTTGGTCTCACCGATGGCGCTGAACACGGCGTTGCCGAAATTGTACAGAGCCAGTGCCGGCATACCCAGAAAATACACCCGCAGGTAGAGGATCGCACCCGGCAGCAGGTCCTCCTTGGTGTTCAGCAGCCGCAGCATGGCAGGGGAGCCCAGCAGGCCCACAACCAGCAGGATCACGCCTGCGATCAGGCTGACGATCAGGGCCGAGTGGACGGTGTCGTGGACATCGTTCGGGTGTCTGGCTCCGTAGAAGCGGGCCACCAGCACATTGATGCCGTTGCCCAGGCCGATGAGAAAGCCGGTGAACAACGTGACAAAGATGCTGGTGGAGCCCACCGCGCCCAGCGCTGTGGAGCCCGCAAACCGCCCCACCACGGCCACGTCCGACATGTTGAATAAGACCTGCAACAGGTTGGATAATGCCAGCGGCAGGCTGACCAGAAGGATCTGCTTTGCCAGAGGGCCTTCTGTCAGGGATCTTGTGCTAGATTTCATGTTCTCTTTTTTCCTTTTCCAGTCCTAAACCGTACCCGCGCATACCGGGGCACAACACCTATTATAAGAGATGCGCACACTTTTGCAAGATGAATCTTTCAAAAAGGAAGAACAGAATGCGTCAGTGTCTTGCTGGCGCTGGGATCGGGTACGGAATCCGGATACAGAGCCGCCAGACGGCTTGATTTTTGCCTCCGGCTGTGCTATACTACATTACACTGGTTTGCCAGTAATGTGCGATCGTAGCTCAGCTGGATAGAGCGTTCGGCTCCGACCCGGAAGGCCAGAGGTTCGAATCCTCCCGGTCGCATGTGTTAATAAAATCCCCGGTACACAAAAGTGTGCCGGGGATTTTTCTTTGTGGCCGGGCGGGCCAGAGTTTTACTTTAGATTCTCCATAAGTTTTGCCGCCAGCGTTTCGGCTTCTTTGGCCGGAACCCAGATATCCGGGAAGAATCCCCGAAGTTCTTCAAAATAATCGGAACCATCCGGGGTCAGATAGACCGTGGAGAAAGTCATATCCACCGAACACTTGCTGTTGGGCAATTCGATATGGCCGCTGTTACTGATCATACTTCCATTTGTGTTCTCTCCAACGATCAAGCTGTTCTCTACGTTATAGGAAAGGTCCAGCGTGATCTCCGCACAAGATGCAGAGCACTTTCCGCTTAGAAGGATCAGAATGTTGTCATTGCTTGCGCGGGGCGTTTTTGAGGTGGAAGGTGAAGCGACAAGAGAAGCTGGAAGAACGGAATAACGAACTCCAGTGCCAAATATCCGTTGGTGGCTGTATCGGTTGAACCACTGATGCGCAACTTCCTCGTAGCCCCCGACATTGGAGCGCAGGTCCAGCATGGAGATCTCCGCATTGCTCATCTGCGCTGCTGCGGCATTGGTCTCCTCCAGGAAGGACGGGTCAAAATGGTTAAACTGGAACACCGGAATCCCGTCGGTCTGGCGCAAGTCGGTATTCTGCCCTTTGGGGAGATCTTTGTAATACTGGCTCCAAGTGTCTGCCGTCAATACATCCGTACTGCCATCGGCATAGTGCACGGTCAATTGCTCGTCGCACACATGCTTATCCCACTCGGTTCCATCAAATTTTGCTTCTTTCAGTAGCACAGGATAGTATACAAGATATCCTTCTTTAGAAATAGAGCGTTTGAACAGTGCATCCAAGTCTGGATAGCCGTCTACTGATACGACCGTCTTACCTTTGGAATCCTGATATCCGCTGTCAGTTTTAACGAACATCACCTGCCGGAAAAAGAAGGGGATATCCTTTTCCGCAGGGAAATTCTGATTGATATTGAAATGGCCGTCCTTGATAAAGGTGAGGTGTTTCACCAAAATCTCCTGTAAGTCTTTGCAGGTCAGGCTGTCTTTTGCTTGAAGCTCTTGTAAAATCTCTGCTTTTGCCTGATCGAATACAGTGTGCCCGCCAAAATAGTCATAGAAAGCAAAATCATAATAGAAGGCATCGAAGAGAGAGTTCACATCTTCTGCGGCTTCTTCCAGACTTAATTCTTTGGCGGCATCGTATTCGCTGTAGGTGTCGGTGAGATAATCGGTTGATTTCTGGGCATCGGCGGGGTCATCGTAATGCCGCAGATAGGGAGTTGGGTCAGAGGAACCACCCTCCCAGCGGCGGTGTTCTTCGTTGATTTCTGCGAGTAGGTCTGCTTTGGTTGGTTGACTGTCTTTTACAAGCTGTGTGACCTTGGTACAGCCGGAAAAGCTTACGAGTATGATTAGACAGCAGAACAGAGATACGAGTTTGGAATTCATGGTGTAGGACTCCTTTTGATTTTGATATTACCCTTTCCGATTTTTCTGCCAGATGCGGTACAGGCCGTCCGTGATCAGATACTCGCGGTATTCGATCGGCGTGCGACAGGCCTCCCGGATGGTGCGGGGCAGGTTGCCGGTGGCATAAAAGCGGATATCCGGGCCAAGCTCTGCCTGAAAATGCTCGGCCAGCCCATCCAGCAGCCCGGCGGTGCCCAGCACAAAACCGTTCTGTAAGCAGGCAGAGGTGTTCTTGCCCAAGATCGAGGAGGAAGCTGGAGCGGAGAGGTCGATCTGGGGCAGCTGGGCGGTTTTTTGCACCAGTGCGGAAAGGGAGAGCTGCGGCCCGGGCAGAATGACACCGCCCACCAGCTCCTGTTTGCCGTTGACTGCCATGATGGAGATGGCGGTATCTGCCGAGATGACCGCCAGCGGTCCGGGCCCCTCCTCCAGTGCGGCCACAGCACCGCACAGCAGCTCTGCGCCCAGCTGGGCAGGGTTGTCCAATCGCAGCTTGATGCCGCTTTTCAGGCCGGGGCCAACGGTCAGGAAGCGGGCAGAGCAGAACATCCGCAGCGCACCCAATACCCGGCCTGTCAGTGCGGGCACCACACTGCCCAGAATGCCGCCCTCGATCCGCTCGGGGGCAACCTGATATAAGGAGAGCAGATTCAGCAGGTTCATGGCGTATTCGTCCACCGTTGCGGCCGGGCTGGAATGCAGCCGCCCGCTGAACTGCAGGGTGTCGTGTTCGTAGCCGGCAATCGTGATGTGTGTGTTGCCGATGTTGACCGTAAGGATCATGGTTGGGGTCTCCTCCGCTCTATAATGTAATTATATAATATAACACCGCCCCGGAAACTGCAAGGGCTCTCCCCTTGGCAAAGGGGAGACGAAATGGCCGGGGCCATTGCGGAGGGGTTCAAACCCTG
>ENA-UEQA01000538-UEQA01000538.1-human-gut-metagenome-genome-assembly--contig:-NODE-538-length-19888-cov-7.739791_pt1 | contig 19888 bp, 10 predicted proteins | sample MGYA00242936_ERZ507937 | MGnify/ENA primary metagenome ERZ507937 (study PRJEB26167, sample SAMN06115468) | human gut metagenome | host: Homo sapiens | place: China:Chongqing | collected 2016-06-16... | reverse complement strand
TTTCCATCTCCTTGTATGGCATATATTGTATTACTGGGCAATCCGTCTGCAGTAGTATAAGTGGTTAGTTCTTTCGTTTTTTTATTCCAACCGGATAATCCTTCGGAACTGCCCAACCAGACAACTCCGTCGGCATCTTCAAAGATTGAATAAATAACATTTTGTGAGAGTATCTTATGACTTTGAAAATCAGGACTGTCAAGGTCTATACAGTTGATGCCGTCATAAGTTCCGACATACAGTTTATTATCATCGGAATAGTGCAGACAACCTATCCATTCGTTGATTAGAGATGTCTGAGATTGTACGGATGTAAATTCTTTCGTTTTCAGGTCATAGTAGAACAAACCGAATCCCATTGTCGCAATCCAAAGACGCTTGTTTTTATCTTCTGCGAAATCATATACACGTTGTATATAGTTGTTGTTCTTATCTACCAGTTTGTACTGGTAATCACATAATCCTGTCTGTTTGTTCAGCTTTCCCATACCGTTGATAAATGAACCAATCCACATATTGTGTTCGGAGTCTTCATACAATTTAATAACAGTTGAGGGTACTGAATGAGGATGGGTGGTGTGTGAGAAATGTTTTGCCGGCTCCAATTTTTCTGTAAGGGCATAAATACCGTCGTTATCCGTTCCCACCCATAGAGTCCCGTTATTATCTTTGCAGAACGAAGTAATGCAACAGGATCCTATGCAATTTTTATCTGTTGATTTATGTCCGATATACTTAAAGCTGTTGGTGCGGGCTGGGATTAATATAACTCCTTTCTGATAAACAGCTAACCATAAGTTACCCGAATTGTCCTTTAGGATGGAGTGTATTTTCGAGTTCCCCGAATCGAAATAATTATTGTCAAACTTGTATTCGGAGATTTCGTGTGTTCGGATATTATAAATGGCTACTCCTTTTCCGTCAGTGCCGATATACAATTCATTGGGTATACCGGAATAAAGGAAGCAAACAGGAAGTTCTCCTTTCTCTTTCAAATCGACCGGAACAAAGGTTTTACGTTCTTTATCGTAAATGAATAGTCCTTTTCGTATACTTCCTACATAAATGTTGCCTCGTTGATCCTCACATATACTTTTGACGTATCCGTTGTCTTTAGACAAGTGTAACGTAAGCTGATTGTCGGGAGTGAGTTGATATACTCCTTCTTCCCCTTTTGCCATCCATACATTTTGTTTTTTATCCTCAAACAGGCTTCCGGGTGAAGTGACTGCAATATCGACTTTCCGGACAGTCAACAGATGGTCTTTGATGTCCAGCTTGCACAACACATTTCCGGATACCCATATCTCTCCGTTTTTTCGCTCGATGAAAGAATTAATGTTGCTTTCAAGCGTTTCTCCGGTATCTTCCAATTTGGCAAGTGGGGTAAAATTGTCCGTGGCCGGATCATACATTTGAATTCCTATATATGTGCCGATAAGCAAATGACCTTTGCTGTCTTCAAAAACAGTACGAACAAAATTGTGGGCTAACGAATGTTCATTATTGGGTTCATGTTTGTATATGGTAAATTTAGCACCGTCATAACGGTTCAGACCATCTTCTGTTGCAATCCAAATGAAGCCGTTCCGGTCTTGATATATTTGATTAATCAGACTACTGGAGAGTTCTTTGTCAGTAGTGAATAACTTAGGAGATTGTCCGTTGCATAACAAAGAAAACAATAATAATAGAAAAGTGAATACATTTTTCATAGTTATAGATCGTTGTTTGTTGTACAAAGAAAACTAAAAACCTAAATATAACCTAATAAAAAATGAATATTTTCATTAGGCTCCGGGAGTACAATCGGATGTTGTAACATCGTTTGTAAATAATGTAACATGAGAAAAGATTTATCCCTTCTTCTGTATTATTGTTTTCCTTCGATTGTATTTACAATATAGGTTTTACCCGCCTTTGTTTCGATGTCATATTCATAAACCTTCTGCAGTTTGGGAGATTGCGCACTTACCCCTTTGGCTACAAGAAGTCGTTTGATAGGAGTGGTGGCGAATAATCTATTTGAGCACTCTTTCCCGTTTACTTGTTTTAAGCCTTTCCCTTTCAGTGGGACATAAGACCGGATGCGGAGCGTACCGCCTATATTCGATCGGATGATCGCTTTATTTAACACATTGTTTTTCCAGTCCATATCGACAGTAAAGTTTCCACGTGCCACCAGCCCCTTCACACTTCCTTCTTCCCATGCATCAGGCAATGCTGGCAATAAATGTACGGCACCGTCATGACTTTGGAGCAACATTTCCGCTACTCCGGCTGTATAACCGAAATTACCGTCAATCTGGAAAGGCGGATGGGCATCCAGCATATTGGGATAGGTACGCCCGTTCGGATATTCTTTAGCCAAGTGATCGTTGGGCAATAGTTGAATCATATTTTTAATGATTTGGAAGGCATGGTTTCCATCCAGCATACGTGCCCAGAAATTGACTTTCCAGCCGATACTCCAACCGGTAGCCTTATCACCGCGTTGAAGCAATGTGTTTCTTGCTGCCTGGAATAACTCGGGATTTGAGTATGGAGAAATTTGATTACTCGGATATAGCCCGTACAAATGTGAAATATGACGGTGCTCGTCCTTGGGATTGTCAATATCTTCAAGCCATTCTTGTAGTTGGTTATGTTTTCCTATTTGCATAGGTGGCAACTTCTCTAGTGTTTGTTTGAGGGAGTCTTGGAAAGAGGGGGCTTCACCTGCGATGTATGAAGCCAATAAGGTATTATGCAGTGCATCAAAGGCAATCTGATTGTCCATTGTGCAACCGGCCGTGATGGGACCGTGTTCCGGCGACACAGAAGGCGACACTACCAACCATTTATACACTGGATGTTCTACCAAGAAATCCATGTAGAACTGCGCTGTTCCTTTCAGGATGGGATAATACTCTTTCAGGAACTCTTTATTTCCTGTAAAGAGGTAATGTTGCCAGATATGTTGAGCTAACCATGCGCCGCCGCTAGGCCACATGCCGGCTGCTGCAAAATCGACTACACCACAGATTCTCCATAAGTCAGTGTTATGATGTGCCACCCATCCCCGACAATCATACATGGTTCGGGCTGTTTCTGCTCCTGTGACGGATAAATCTTTCAACATAGAGAATAACGGACTATGTGTTTCACTTAAATTAGTGACTTCTGCCGGCCAATAGTTCATTTCTGTATTGATATTGATGGTGTATTTGCTATCCCAGGGTGCATGAGTACTGTTATTCCATATACCTTGCAAATTGGCAGGTTGTCCTCCCGGTTGTGAAGAAGAAATCAGCAAGTAACGTCCGTATTGGAAAAGCAAGGCTGCCATTGCCATGTCATTGCCTTGCCCGAAGTTTTCAATTCGTCGGGGAGTTTCTATTTGAGATGCTTCACTTGACGGCAAATGAAGTTGGACACGGTCGAATTGTTTTTTATAGAAGGCGATATGCTCTTTAAGAGCTTTTTCATAAGGAATAAGTATTGCTTCTTCCAAATAATCAGTAGTCCGTCGGGATTCATCTGCGCTCACATTCTGGTAATTTACATAGTTTGTTGCCGCCGATATGTAAAGAGTTGCTTCTGTACCACCGTTTATCTGAAGAATATTGCCTGCCGGGTGGATAATGCCATCTGTTTTTACTTGTACTTGACACTCTGCCCGTAGCGCGGCTTTCATGCCTTCCTGTTCTTTTCCTTGACAGGTGATAATCAGTTTGTCATTTTGAACATTGACCTCATTTTTCAGCGGACAGTTGTATGACACATTGAAATTTAGTGCATTAGGTTGACTCGCCTTGATGTGCATGATGATGACATTATCCGTGAATGAGGCGAAAGTAGTGCGGGTGTAGTTTATACCATTCACTTGATAGCGGGTAGTAGTTGTTGCATTTTCCAGATTCAAGTCGCGGTAGAAGTCGTCGGCATCCTTATGTCCGGGGAACTCCAGGTATAGATTTCCCAATGTCAGATAGCTCATTCCGTGTTGCCGGGTTAGAAAGTTGGCATCAATGAGCCTTTGTGCTTCCTTGTTTCTTCCTTCAAATATCAGTTTGCGCACAATAGGCAGGACATGTACTGCATTCGGGTTATTATTGTTATAAGGAGAGCCTGCCCAAAAAGTTTCTTCATTCAGTTGCAGTTCTTCACGCTCGGTTCCTCCATATACCATCGCCCCAAGGCGGGAATTGCCGATAGGAAGAGCTTCCGACCAGTTCTTTGCCGGTTGGCTGTACCAAAGTTTCAAATCTTGTCCTGAAACTAAATTGCTAGTTAACAGGAGTAACAGGAAGAGTGTGTTTCTATTCATATTATAGTATTTGTATAGGAATTAATATGGGTTTCTCATGATTCGAAAGCCTTTGTTCAAATCGGTTGGATGTATTTGTTGCAAAGATAGATTATTTATTTGTTACGAAAGATAAAATATGTATCCGATTTTTTGTCCGTAGGTTGCCTCTTCCTGTGTTTGTGTAACCAATACTATGATGTATGTTACATACGGCTTATTGGGGAAGGAATTTTTTTGCTTTTTGTGCGAGAGCAACGTACTTTTGCAATATCTGTTTGAAAAGTGGAAGTATTAAACGGGTGTCTTACATAACTGATAAAACACATTATGATAATTATGATTACTGTAAAAAATGCATTCATACTATTGATGGTGTTGGCAGTCACATTGATTGCGCAACCTCTTTCTGCTGTTATACGGCTTCCTCGATTAGTCAGTGACAAAATGGTGTTGCAACGTGATACGGAATTGAAAATCTGGGGGTGGACGGATTCCGGTGAGAAGGTCACTGTACGTTTTCAAGGCAAGCATTATGATACGGAGGCGAATCAGAAAGGTGAATGGTCGGTAATGTTGCCTCCTCAAAAGGCGGGAGGTCCTTTTGTGATGGAAGTGAACGAGCTCATTATTCGTGATATTTTGGTGGGAGATGTTTGGCTATGTTCCGGGCAATCAAATCAGGAGACGCCTATTTCGCGCCTGACAGATATGTTTCCCGAGATTAATGTGTCGAATAACCATATGATCCGTCATTATAAAGTACCTACTCAAAACTCAGTAGAAGATTTAAAGGAAACGATTGCCGGTAACGCTGTATGGCATTCGGCTATTGCTTCTGAAGTGATGAACTGGACTGCATTAGCCTATTTCTTTGCGCAGGAAGCGTATCAAAAATATAGAGTTCCTGTGGGGATGCTTGTTTCTAGCCTTGGAGGTTCCGCCATAGAAAGTTGGATTAGCCAGGAACATCTGAAAGAATTTCCACAATTGCTCATTGACAGAGAGGCATTGGATAGTTTGCGATTAGTCAGGAGAGATAAGGGAGCCGGTAAATGGATGGCAACCGATGTTGATGATTCTGATTGGTCGACGATACAGGTTCCGGGTAATTGGAGAACAAACGGAATGGATGTAAACGGTGTGGTGTGGTACAGAAAAGACTTTGAGGTCCCTGCTTCTATGGTCGGTAGGCATGCGAAGTTGTATATGGGGACACTTATAGACAGCGACTCTGTTTTTGTGAATGGATGTTTTGTCGGTTCCACAGCGTATATGTATCCACCGCGCAAATATAACATTCCGGCAGGCGTTTTGCGTGAAGGGAGGAATAATATAACAGTGAAACTGACGGCTAATTCGGCTAACGGTGGTTTTGTGGAAGAGAAACCATATAAGATAGTCGGCGATGAGGCGGAAATAAATTTGGTCGGTACTTGGAAGTATAGAGTCGGCATGAACCTGAATGAAGCAGGGAAGTATGTTAAACGACTGGCTAACTTAAAGTCTGCGGGGTCGGGACTTTATAATGGAATGATTTATCCGATTAAAGATTATAAAATCAAGGGAACAATTTGGTATCAGGGCGAAACTAACGCTGGACATCCGCAAGGATATGCCACATTGTTGGAATCATTGATTACTAACTGGAGGGAACTTTGGGAAATGCCGGAGATGCCTTTTTTATTGGTTCAGTTACCTAACTTTATGAAGAAGCAGATGCAGCCTTCGGATGGTGGTTGGGCAAGGCTCCGGGAAGCACAGTTGCAAATTGCTATGAATGTGCCTCATACTACATTGGCGGTAACTTATGATGTGGGAGAATGGAATGATATTCACCCGTTGAATAAGAAAGCTGTAGCGCACAGGTTATTCTTGGGGGCTCGTAAGGTTGCTTATGGGGAAAAGTTGGTAAGTTCGGGACCTGTTTATAAAGAGATGAAGATAGAAGGTGATAAAATCATCCTGACATTTACGGAAACAGGCAGTGGGCTCACCAGCAAGGAAGGAGTGTTAAAGCACTTTGCCATTGCAGGCGAAGACAGAAAGTTTGTTTGGGCGAATGCTGTTATTAAAGGCGGTAGGATAATCGTTAGCAGCAAAGACGTAGCAAAACCGGTGGCTGTCAGATATGCTTGGAGTGATAATCCGGAAGAAGCTAATCTTTGTAATAAAGAAGGATTGCTGGCTTCTCCTTTCAGAACAGATAATTGGTAATATGAAGAAGGTGATTTTATTTTTTATTGTATCAGTTTGTTGCTTGTCGTTATATGCACAAACAAACTATCAGAGTAGAGTGATGACAGATACGCTCTACAGTGACGTATTAAAAGCAAAGCGTGCGTATACTGTTTATCTTCCTAAGAGTTTCGAACAGGATAAAAAGAAAATGTATCCTGTACTCTACCTGTTGCATGGTATGTGGGAAAAAAATGATGTATGGATGAACCGCGGGCACGTAAAAGACGTGATGGACTGTCTTACGGCCAGCGGTGAAGCTTGTGAAATGATTATTGTCTGCCCCGATGCGGGGGGAGGAGATCCGAATATATTTCAGAATGGGTATTTCGATATGCCGGGTTGGGCGTATGAAACATTCTTTTTTACGGAGTTTCTGCCCTATGTAGAGAAACGTTTTCGTGTGATAGGTGATAAACGGAATCGGGCTGTAGCAGGACTTTCGATGGGTGGTGGCGGAGCTACTTGTTATGGGCAACGCCATACGGAACTTTTTTGTGCAGTCTATGCAATGAGTGCATTAATGGATATTCCGGAAGAAGGGGCCGCCCGCTTTAATGATCCGAATGGTAAATTGGCTGTTCTGACTCGTTCGGTTATAGAAAAAAGTTGTGTGAAATATGTTACCGGGGCAGATGAAGAACGGAAGAATGAACTGCGCAGTGTAGCTTGGTTTGTAGATTGTGGTGACGATGACTTCTTACTCGACCGTAATATTGAATTTTATCGTGCAATGAGGCAGGCTGATATCCCCTGTCAGTTTCGTGTGCGCGATGGAGGGCATACTTGGGAATATTGGCATTCGGCTCTCTATATTTGTTTGCCTTTTATTAGTCGGTTTATGGGGGGGGTGATTTTTGTTTTATTTTATACGGAAATAACCCAAAATACTATCGCTGACAATAACTCGTCAATATGCAGCTTTTATCTCTTTCTCTTGCTTAAAAATAACTAATAAAATCATTTGTGGCAATTGATTCCCAACCAGGCAGTTATTGGTTAAATGGGAATTTAGCAGTTAGGCTGAAAGCCTTACAATTATATAATTAAGCCCTTTCAGGGCACTCCGCAAAATGATCATTTAGTTCATTAGAACCCGATATGAATCAAATTTTGGTGTGATTACTCTGATATATTATGTTAATACGAATAATTTGAATTTCATTTATTTATGAGTATCATTTTATCTTAGTCCTTAATAGCCGGGTCATCAACTCTTTTAACCAAACGGATAAAATAAACTGCTCCAGCAGTATTTCCCGGAATGGATTGAAATTTAACTCTTATATGATTTTTACCTTGAACCATTGAGCTAGGTATCTTATATCTTATATCTTGAAATTTAGATTGATTCCATCGCCCTGTATTATCCTCAGTCAGAAGCTTTTCATCATCAATGTAAATATCAAATTTGCGTCCTCCCCATTCTGCACCCCAATAACGAACCATTAAAGACAACTCAGTTTCCGCATTAGTTTTCATTTCGTAGCTGAAGTAACCTTCCGAAGATGCTTCACGGAAAAATTGTTGGTTTGCATTGCCTGTTCTTGACTTTTCTTGTAGTATTTTGTGGTCGGTTTCGGGTTGTTGTTCGCCCGGAGCGACAAAATCAACTGTCAGTTTTTCGAGGATTATCTTTTCCTTTTCGATAGTCGATAAAGAGTCAATATATGTCTGATACCCTTTGTTGGTTAAGGTTAGCCAGTACATCATGTACCTTGCGTCATGGATATTTGCAAAAGGTTCCAGTTTTATATCAATAGAATTAGCCGCTTTGATATTTGCTTTAAAGTGTAAAGGTTCATTCTTAATGGGAACTAATTTGCTCGTGATGTTTTCCATATCATCAACTATCAGAATGGGGGCTTGGTCCACAGGCAGCAATTTCCCACTTGGATATTGCCCCCAACGTCCATCGCCTGCGATAAGCCCTCGTAAATCCTCGGTGCCGGTTTTTGCTCCTAACAATATGGGACCATGCATAAATGCGATATAATTGGGAACATTTGGCAAGTGCTCAATGGTACTTCGCATAGGCAGTTCCACTTCCACTACATCACCTTTATTCCATTTTCTGTCAATACAAATATATGATGAAGGAAGAGCAGAGTAGTTCATGGATTTTCCATTCACAGATACCTTTAAAGCACCTTTATCCACCCATCCGGGATATCTGATCATTAGTTTAAAGGGGGATGATGCTTTTGTCACAGTCAGTTTTGTGCGCTCTTCGTAAGGAAAGTTTGTTTCCTGCCTGAGCGATATTTTCTTATTTTTCCAATTAAGTTCTGATGCAATAAACAAGTTTACGAATAACGAATCATCCGAATGAGTATAAATAAACTGGTTGTATTTACTGTGGTTTTCCATGCCGGTACCTACACAACACCACATTGCTTCGTTGGGTGCAGAATATACCCTGTAGTGGCGCGGACGGGCAGAAGTAAAATATACGTATCCACCATGTTCAGGATGTTGGGTAGATAAAATATGGTTGAAAACAGTACGTTCGTAATAATCTGCATAGTGAGCTGATGGTTGCATGCGAAATAAATCTTCAGTCAATTTTAACATATTGTAAGAGTTGCACGATTCGGGGCCATCAACGTCATTGATATAATCACTACACGAAGTTACGCTTGGAAAATGTTCTCTCCGGCTGTTACCACCAAAAGCTAAAGAACGGTTTCCTGTGATCGTTTCCCACGAAAAGCGGCTGGCATTGGTATATTTTGTGTCTCCACTAAGTTCTGCTATTCTGGCAAAACCGATGAATTTGGGTATTTGCGTATTAGCGTGTTTGTTGTCAAGATTGTCAATACCTTGTGATAAGGGATCAAGAAGTATGTTTTGTGAATACCTTTTAGCCGCGACTAAATATTTTTTATTTCCGGTAATCTGATAAGCATCGGCAAGAATCTCATTCATACCACCGTATTCCATTTTAAGTACCGTCTGCATTTGTTCTTCATTCAGGTCATCCGTGATGCTAATGGCCCAGTCGCAGAACTTAAGAAACAGCGTTTTTGCTTGTTTGTTATTACAATAAAGCCAGGCATCTCTGAGGCCGGCATACATTTTATGCAAATTGTAAAATGGTGCCCATGCGGAATTATAGATACGGAGATCACCTTTTTTGAAAGTCGACCACAGATTCTTACTATTGGGAAAGCCACCGATATAACCAATTGCCCATTCTGTATTGTTAATGGCATTTGCTTCAAGGCATAGTTGAAGCTCCGAAATCATATATTCCATACGCCGTCCACATTCCTTATTGCCTGTTGCAGCATAATTCATTGACATAGCCGAAAGGTAATGCCCTGCCACATGGCCGTCAAGACCATCCCAGTTGGGATAGGTTTTCTTTCTCTCGGTCAATCCTGCTTCTTTGCGGTAAGGCGCCAGCAAACGGTCAACGTCATATTTGAGCAGGACTTCAATATTTAACTCACGGGCATGTTTGAATACTCCGTCAAGTAACTTCACATCCGCTATAGGGAATTCATTTTTGTATAATTTTTCCTGAGCGTTAGTAGGCGTTAATAACAATACTAACGCACAACTTAATAAAAGAAATTTTTGTTTTATCATTTTATTCTTATTTATAATAGAAACATTGATTCTCAAACCAGATGTATTCTCAGTTTTATTATATGTTTTGAATTATTTCAGTGTTTCCGGTGCTCCCAGATAGCTCGGTTGCAATCCGCCGGTATTGATTTGGATTTTCTCAATTACGATTCCCGGATCTAGCGGACGGATGCGAAGTGTATGTTTTCCTTCTTTTGCTAATAAATGATTAGAACGGGATTCGATAATCGGATTTGCCTGCCACTTGCCAAGTTCGCCCTGATAATGCCCATTGAAATTAATAATTTGTTCTTTATCTCCGTCAAGGCAGATTGCATATCTTAATCCTTTATTATCGTTGAAATTAAGGGTAGGGGCGAGTAAAAGTGTGACTTCTACGCTACCTGCTTTTTCTATTTCAATATCATATTCCAAGCACATTTTATCTGGAGTTTTAGTGACGGGAAGAGTCGTTACTCCTGATAATGTCTTTCCAAAATCGGGGATAAGATTCCATGTCGTTTCACCTTCTGCTATTGCTCGTGTGAAGTGCTCTGCTTCGATAGAAATATATCCGTTTGTCTCTATGAAAGTATACGTTCCCGCCTGTTCCGGAACTCGTGTGATCTTAGGCATTATTTGTTTGGGAGGATTATTCCATGAAGTATAACCTATATGAACTTGATCCATTAGGTGGTTCCACTTCCCTTTAGACATCACTTTATGGTAATAATGGGTTAGTAGAGAATCCCGCTCATAGCAGGCTACAACTTTGTCGGCCCATCGGTTAGCTTCCGTCTTTTGTTCGGCAGCAAGACGTTGGTTTTGGGCCTGTGCGTAATACATGTTGTACAAGTTGGCGCATGCTTGTACCGGAAATAAAATTAGTTGGTCGTATGCGTCTTTGTACGAGGCCGGCATTAGAAATCCTAGATTATGTGCATCCAATGCCAACAGATTATATTCATTTACTACCCGTTCCCATTCGTTATAATGAAAGCTGTATGTTTGGGCATTTAAGAGTTCCGGTGTCACACGACGATTGTATTTAGCATATTGGGAAAGAATACGGGCAGCTTCTTTCGCATATTTCTCACCGAATTGTTGGGCGCAGAAATCTTCTGTATGTCGTTGTAAGTTTTGGGCATTGAATTTTTCCGGATTCCATGCCATATCCAAGAAGAATGTAATAGGATATTCCATTGGTTTCAAGTCTCCTACATTTACAATCCATAGTTTACGTACTCCATATTCGTAGGTAAGATTCATTTGTTCCCATACACGTGGAATCGGACTGATATTGATCCATTTGGAGTTTCGTGGAGCTCCTACGTAGTCGAAATGATAATACATGCCATATCCGCCCGAACGTGGTTTTTCGTTTAGGTTAGGGAGCTTGCGCACATTTCCCCAGTTATCGTCACATAAGAGTAGAGTAATATCATCCGGTACTCGCATCCCTTTATCGTAATAGTCTTGTACTTCTTTGTAGAGCGCCCATACCTGTGGGGTGTTTTTAGCTTTTTTCTTGGTGACGGTTTCGATAATTTTTCGTTGGTCTTTGACGATATTTTCCAGTAGTGAGATATTGGCGCCTTCACTCATAGGCTCGTCGCCGTCACCACGCATACCTACGGTAACAACGGTTTCCCAATTTTTTACACGTTCCATTCCAGAAGTCCAAAAGTTACGAAGTTCTTTAGCGTTGTGATTGTAGTCCCATTCACCTTTTCCACGACGTTTCCAGTCTTGTTGTGCCAGTGCCATCGGTTCGTGATGAGAGGTGCCCATTACAATTCCCATCGTGTTGGCTAATTCTCCATTTTGTGGATCATCGTCGTAAAATGCGCTTGCCCACATGGCAGGCCACATAAAGTTACCTTTCAAACGCAATACCAACTCGAAGACATGTTTATAAAATTGGCTGTTGAATCCTCCGAACTTTTCTTGAGACCAGCTCCCCAGGCAAGGCCACTCGTCATTCAGGAAGATTCCCCGATATTCCACTTTCGGTTCTCCATCTGTGTATGTACCTGGTTTGATGTATATGTCCGTTTGTTTCTTGACGGGTACGTCTGCCCACCAATACCAGGGCGAGACTCCGATTTGTTTGGACAGTTCGTAAATACCGTAAATTGTTCCCCGTTTGTCACTTCCGGTAATTACAAGTGCTTCATCCACTCCTTCCAAAGGAGCGGTAACAACTTGCAGGATATATTTTTCGTTTTTGCCTTCCAGCTCTTTTCTATCTATTTTACCGGAGGCTATTAATTTTTGTATAAGTGGAGTTTGAAGGGTACCTATTAACAGGCATTGCTTGTCACTAGCCTTTGTGTTGATTTCGGATTGGCTACCGCAGACATTCAACAAATCCTGTTGTAGATTATCAATAGCCATTTTAACTCCTTTGTCTTCGTTTATATCCATCAGAATAGAACAAGGCTTTCCATTTTTTATTAATGGGAAATGGTGGTCAGCTGGTGTGAAAATAACGAATGTATCTGCTGCTGATATTAAAAGGCTGATTATTGAAAAATACAAGAATAGAAATACCTTCTTCATGGTTAATAAATAAAATGGTTAATCATAATTTATTTTCTTGTTTACAAAGGTAGGACATCTTAAAATAGAATGTACAAAGAAGATGTTTCTATTCCATATAACCGGTGTTACAATGTTATTCTGTACGTTTCATATTGCTTTAGAGGTGTTACATCTTGCTTATTGTGAGTATATAGATACTAAGAATGTTGATATGCATCAATAGCCTTTTTTACTGACCCATGAAGTAAAAGGAGTTTTTGCGCACGGTCATGGTCCAGTCCTAATTCATCCATAATCATCTGCGTCCCTCTTTCTATAAGTTTATGATTGGTCAACTGCATATTCACCATCTTATTTCCTTTCACCCGTCCTAGTTGAATCATGACGGAGGTACTAATCATATTCAGAATCATTTTCTGTCCGGTGCCTGATTTCATCCGGGAACTGCCTGTCACATATTCCGGCCCTACAATCATTTCGATGGCTACATCCGCTTCTGCTGCCATTGGAGAATCGGGATTACTGGTGATACAACCTGTCAGGACACCGTGTTTACGGGCTTCCCGCAAAGCACCGATTACGTACGGGGTAGTGCCGGAAGCGGCAATGCCGATAACGGTGTCTTTTTCGTTGATCTGGTGTTCGACGAGTTCTTCCCAACCTCGATTTTCATCATCTTCGGCTCCTTCTACCGGATTGCGCAGGGCTGTATCGCCTCCTGCAATCAGTCCGATAATCCAGTTGGGAGACATTCCGAAAGTAGGAGGGATTTCGGAAGCATCCAATACTCCCAGGCGACCGCTTGTGCCGGCCCCCATATAAAAGATGCGTCCGCCTTGTTTCATGCGGGGTACAATCTGATTGACAAGCTCTTCAATTTGTGGAATAGCCTTTTGTACGGCTAACGCTACTTTCTGATCTTCCTGGTTGATATCTTCTAAGATCTCTCGCACAGATTTCTTTTCCAGATGATCGTAAAAGGACGGTTGTTCGGTTATCTGCATTTTTATAATTACTGGTTATAAATTACAATAGGTAAAAGAATTATTGTTGATGGTATTGAATCAGCCCTTCCATCGGACTTTGAAGAATCTTACCGATCTGAATACCTGTTGTTTGCGCAGCCTCCTGCAAAATCTCCTTGTAACAGTGAGCTACGGAACCAATAAAATGTACTGGATATTGCTTATAATCATATTGCATCACGTTTCTGCGGAGAAAAGCGATAAAGCTGTTGAGTACTAGTGAACGGATAGCCGGTTCTTCCAAGTGCTGTGCAAGGAAAGGGGAGAGACTAGCCAGAAAACGGTTCGGAAAGGGTTGGCGGTAAACGCGGTCGATGATTTCGGGGGCCGTCAGGTCGAACTGTTTTAAGAAAGCTTCTTTGATGGCGGGTGGAAGCTGGTTTTTCAGTACATCGCCTACCAGTAGTTTTCCTAAGACTGCGCCGCTTCCTTCATCTCCCAGGATGAATCCAAGAGGGGAGATGTTGTTGACAATCTCTTCACCGTTGTAGAAACAGGAATTGGAACCTGTGCCGAGGATGCAGGCAATCCCTGCTTCATGTCCGCATAGTCCGCGGGCAGCGGCAAGCATATCCGAGTTGGCTTTGATATTTCCGATGACAGGCAGGCTGTCGGCGATGGCCCGCCGGAGGACGGGAGCCTTTTCGGGAGTGCAGCCTGCACCATAAAAAAAGACGGAGTTGATCGTTCCTTCCGGTAGTTGTGGCAGAAGGGAATGTGTCAGCTCTTGTTGAATTTCTTCTTCTGATTGGAAGAAGGGATTAATTCCCTTCGTTCCCATTCGTTTGATTGGGGTGTCGTTGAAAACGATGCACCAGTCGGTTTTTGTAGAACCACTATCTGCAATGAGTATCATATCTTTGAGTTTTTTATTGTTTCTTTCCGAAAGAATCCTCCAGTCGGTTGCGAATCATTAATGAGGCGACGATACCGGGTAGGGTACAAATACAAACCCAGATAAAGAAGTTTGTGTATCCGAGATGTTCCTGTATCCATCCGGCAGGCATACCGGGAATCATCATGCCTAGTGCCATAAATCCGGTTCCGATAGCATAGTGCGCCGTTTTGTGTTCACCTTCTGCTATATAAATCAGATATAGCATATAAGCGGTAAAACCGAAACCATACCCCAACTGTTCGATCGCTACACAAATGGCTATAAATATAGGATTGTCCGGGGTGGCGGCAGCCATCCATACATATAATAGATCGGGAATGTTGATGGCTAATGCCATGGGTAATATCCATTTCTTGAATCCGTCACGGGAAACGAGGAAACCACTAATGATTCCACCGAGCAATAAAGCTATGACACCTATCGTGCCGTAGATCATTCCGACAGTTGCTGTGGATAAACCCAGTCCACCTTTATCGGTCGTGTCGAGCAGGAAAGGAGAAGCTATTTTGGCTAACTGTGATTCTCCCAACCGGTAGGTGAGGAGGAAAAAGAACATGAGACCGAGGTTCTTTTTCTGAAAGAATGTGACAAAGGTCAGGAGGAAATCTCCCAACAACTTACCCGGTGTGAGTCCGGGACGTTTAATGTCCGAATCAGGATGGGGGAGGATAAGCCGATGATAGATAGTAAGAGTCAGAAATAATCCGGCAAGGAGGTAGAATGTAATACTCCATGCTAAGGGAATATTGTTCTGTGATGTTTCCAGCCATCCTGCCAGCATGACTAGAATTCCCTGCCCGAAAATATTGGCAAGCCGATAAAACGTATTTCGAATACCGACAAAGAAAGATTGTTCTTTATTATTGAGCCCGAGCATATAGAAACCGTCTGCAGCGATGTCATGCGTAGCGGAACTGAACGCCAACAACCAGAAAAAAGCAAGAGTCAACTGTACATAATGAGCCGTCGGAATAAAGAAGGCTATCCCTGCAAATCCGGCAGCGATGAAACCTTGCATGGCAATAATCCAGGCGCGTTTCGTTTTCACCAGGTCGACGAAAGGACTCCATAGCGGTTTGATAGTCCAGGGAAGATAGAGCCAGGAAGTATATAAGGCTATTTCCGTATTGGATAATCCCAAACGCTTGTACATGATAACAGCAATCGTCATTACCGCTACGTATGGCAGCCCTTCTGCGAAGTAGAGGGTGGGTATCCAGCTCCAGGGATTTCTTTTTGTAGTGGGTGTTGTCATGGTATTATTCTTTTTTATTGATATTGTTTTTCGAGTGTACTGCCGGGGTAATAGTGAGACAGTATTTCTTCATATTTGTAACCTTGCTCTCCCATTACGGCAGCACCAATCTGGCAAAGTCCTACTCCATGCCCCCATCCGGCTCCGGTAAGGATGAATCGTGAAGGGATTTTATCCTCTTTATGTCCTTTTTCCTCATATTCCTTGTCTACTACGAAGGCGGAACTATACAGATGAGAAGTAGATAAGGTACGGCGTATTTCCAACTCTTTTCCAATGATGAGTGTCTGTAAGGTTCCTACAATCTTTAGTCGGACAAGACGTCCGGATGTTCCCCGTTCTATAGGAATTAAATCCAGAATTTGTCCGAAGTCAATTCCCGAACGTTGATGAATCAGTGTTGAAAGTTCTTGTTGGGTATAACTGACTTTCCAACGATAGAAGTCTGCTGTTTCCTGATCGTAGTTGTTTAGTACTTGGCTTAGAATTTTCTTATCCTGCGTATTACAAAAAGCAACAGGTGAGGTACGTATCCATTTATCAGCTTCCGCCTCTATGTTCAAATCGGGAAGTTGTTTTTCAGTCTTGCTATCCCGTTGTCTGATTAGATAAGGATGCTTTACGTTTTCCCAACAATTTTGGAACTCTTCAAAAGCTCCGCCACAACATTTAGAGAAACGGGCATCACAAATCGCTCCTTTATACATCAGCACTTCCCCCCGCGTGGCGGAGACTGCTTCGATGGCTTGTGGTGTTGAGGCTCGTGTAATTCCCTGATAACGCTGGCAATGATCATCGGCACATACATCGAAATTTCTATGTGCTTCATGGTCATACCACTTAATAAATGAAGAATTAGGAATGAAGAATGAAGAATTGGCTGCGCTGTCTTTTTGCAAAGTTCTTTTAAATTCTTCATTCTTCATTCTTAATTCTTTATTTTTTTCGAGTAACCAGCTTCGGGAGATGACGGCGTGAGCCTTTAGTAGTTCTAAAGAAGCTGTTGCGCTCATCTCTGATGAAATTACACTGGTAAGATATTCTTCAATGGAAATCACATTGATGGCGGTTAGTTGTTCTCCTTCGATGATAATCTTTAATTCCCCTTTGAATTTCTGGACTTCTTTGCGTTCCCAATGGAAGTTGATTCCGATGGTCACATCTTTCAGTTCAAAGAAAGCAGGTGCACCTTGTTGGGGAGTGAAAGATAATTCATTATATTCTTTCCCTTGCCAATGAATCTTCCTATCCTGATAAATAACTTTCTGTGTCCCGGAAATTTCCGTTCCGACAGAAGAATTAAATTTTTCCGGGAAAGAGAATTCAATCTCTTTCCCGGAAAGAATGCCAACTGCTATTTGAGGCTCTGTCATAAGGCGGCTTTAATGCGTTCTATTATTTCTTGTAGCTTTTCTTTAGATATCGATACTTCCCGATAGATATCATATACCTTTTCAGGAGTCAGTTTCTCCATATCCTCTTCACGTACTATAGGGAATATGCCGTTCATTTCAGCAATAGCAGGACTGATGAGAATTTGTTCGTCTCCTTTTGCGTAATAGCAGTCAGGACGATGTTTGCTGCGTAAGAAGATAATACAATTGTAAGGGTGTTCGGCCACTGATTCAAATTCTTCTTCGTAGCGCTCTCTAAAATCCTCTTTGGTGCGTTCCAAACCATACCAGGCAAGAATATTCATCATTGGTTCTTTTCCGTTATTATTGGCAGCTAAGATGTCGTAAATCAGATGAAAGGTTTTCGACATTGTTTTCTTATTTTTCGCCTGAATCCTGATGAAACTGTACGGGAAATCTTCATAACTAATTCGCACCTTGTCGTTATCTATTAAATCTATGTGATCGTAATATGATCCCTGCATACTTTCCTCTTTACTGCAAGCTTGAAAATGGGCATGATCGGGAGCGGAAGCTCCACATTCCGGTCCATTATACAAAAGGAAGTATTCTTCCATAATGTCGGTGAATTCTATCATATCTTTAAAACGCCCGACTATGGATTGTGACTTGTGTTCCTTATCTACAATTGTAAAGTGGTGTTTAAATATGGGATAGGGATTAACCAGTATCTGATAATTCCTGTAACTGATGAACTCTTGTTCCTGCGGTCGGTTTGTTTGGCAGAGGAAGCAAGGCCGTGAGTGAATGGAGGCAGTATCTGTCTGTGCGGTAGCCGAAAGAATACGTTTCGGATTAAAGAATAGTTTCGCACTTAAACAATTGTTACCAAACCATTTGGATATTTTTTTTGTTCGTGACCGATACTGTTCCAGTGCTTGGTAATTTTCTTTGGCTAGTTCCCAAGAAAGAGTTTGCTTTTGGAATAACTGTTCGATACTTTGCTGAATTTTCTCTAATGTCGTTTTTTGTTGCAGGATGCGCTGTTCCAATTCCCACGTACGAAGCCGGTCTTTATATAGATTATTCTGGTTGATTTTCTCAACAGGCAGTGCAGCATCCGAGTTGCCTTCCCAACGGCGACAAAGGTAAATCACGTCGTATATTCTGCCTATCTGATAATCGTGTGAAATTTTCAATCCAAGGGCATAATCTTCTCCATAGCTTGTGTTCGGGACTTTGATTTCCCGAAGAATGGGCGTGTAGAATGCACGGGGAGCTCCCAGACCGTTGATACGTAATGCATTATTTCGTCCGTTGTCGGGCGTCCATTCCTTATGATCGATGATGCCGGGGGCAATTTCCTGCATATCAAAGTTAGTCATCATATAAGTGCCGATTACCATTGCACATTTCTGTTTATAGAAAGTATCAATGATGATTTGCAGGCTATGTTCGTCTTTATACACGTCATCGCTATCAAGTTGGACGGCAAACTTTCCACATTTCTCGTGATGGATACCTATGTTCCAACATCCGCCTATACCGAGGTCATTTCTTTCGGGAATGACGTGAATCAGGCGCTTGTTCGAACTAAGTTCACGGAGAACTTCACTGGTCCCGTCTGTCGAATGATTGTCGATGACAATGACATTGAACGGAAAGGTCGTTTGCTGGTTCAGTGCCGAGCGTACGGCATCTTTGACTGTACGAATACGGTTGCGTACGGGTATAATGACAGAAGCTTCATACTCAAAAGTGTGGGAAGAAAAGTCTACAGGACGGAAGATAGGATAAAGATATCCGCCAATTTCCTTCAAATGGTTGGTGCATGCCTGTTCCATTTCGATCTGTACCTGACGGTTTTTAGGGTCTACATAATCGAACTGCTTCTCACCGCTTTTCCGCTTGTCACTTTCTACTTCGGTATATAGATATTCGTTGATATGTACCAGTTTGCTCTTTTGGGATATTTTGAGTCTCAAATCATACAAGCCTGCATATTGATATTCCTCTTCCGTATTTTCTATAACTTCCTTGAATGCGTTGGCATTGAACAGTAAAACCGAGCCGAAATTGAAGTCGTCACGCAGGCTACCGGGTTGGTAATCAATGACCGGAGCTGTTTTTTGCACACCGTCTATCTGTTGGTAATGGTCTGCATATACCATGCCAGCTTGGGTCATTTCCATTACTTGAACCATTCTTTCAAGAGCGAACATGCCTATTTTTAGTGCAGTGTATTTGGTATAGAGCAAGGTATATGTTTTATCAGAATGTTCTGCAATAGCTCGCATCGCTTGTGTAGACTGCATTTTCTCTACAGAGATGAGTTCGCATCCGGGAATACAGACATTGGTAATTGGCGATGCTAATAAATAAATTTTGTCTACCAGCGTCGATGCACGTAACTCCTTAACTGTTTGCATAGTTTCTTCCAACCGGCTGAAAGGAAGAAAACAGTTGATTGTTGTTTTCATTATTTTACTTCTTGTTTTGTAGTATGAGTTGTGTAAGATGTTTCTTTGTCTTGTTTTTTGATGAACAAACAAAGTCCAAGGAATGTGAACAGGGCATTGATTATCAACAACTCGTAACTAATTTGGTAACCGTTGAGCCATGCTTCCGAATTTCTTTGCAGGATATAGCAAAGAATAGGAGAAGCGATAGCTACCAACGGAATATATTTATCATAAACTTGTTTCTTGGTGA
>ENA-UEQA01000500-UEQA01000500.1-human-gut-metagenome-genome-assembly--contig:-NODE-500-length-20442-cov-9.536263_pt1 | contig 20442 bp, 18 predicted proteins | sample MGYA00242936_ERZ507937 | MGnify/ENA primary metagenome ERZ507937 (study PRJEB26167, sample SAMN06115468) | human gut metagenome | host: Homo sapiens | place: China:Chongqing | collected 2016-06-16... | reverse complement strand
GCCGCCGCTGGCGATGATGGGCACATCCGGGAACTGCTCCCGGATCTTTGCCACCACCCGGGGCGTGTCGGTGCTGCAGGCCACATTCAGGATGGATGCCCCGGAATCAATGCGGCTCTGGATGTTGGTGTCCTCTTTTGTCACTGTGATGATGACCGGGATGTCCACCACCCGCGAGACCGCCAGCAGGTTCAGGTCAGAGATGGGGGAATTGAGCACCACGCCCATGGCACCCTGGCTCTCCACGTCGCGGGCAAGGTTCAGGGTGCGCACGCCGTGGGTGGTGCCGCCGCCCACACCACAGAACACCGGGATGTAGGATGCCTTGATGATGGCATCGCTGATGGCCTGCTGGGGCGTGAAAGGATAGACTGCGAACACCGCGTCCGCGTCGCAGTTGCGGATGATGGCAAGGTCGGTGGTGAATACAAAGCTCTTCAGCCGCCGCCCGTTGATGACGATGCCGCTGGCGGCATACACCTCCTGGGGCATTTTCAGGATGTTGTGGCGCAGGCGGCTCTCTACGTTGGGGGAAGTTTTCTTTTCAGCTGCCATGGGCAAGTCCTCCGTTTCTCAATTGTTTCAAATAGGAACTATATTATAGAAAAACAGGGGAGTTTATGCAAGAAACATCCTGTGAACAGTCTGCAAATAAAAAACGACCCTCTCCGTCAGTGCTTCACAGCGCCGGAGAGGGTCGTTCCTTTAATGTGTTCTAACGTATTCTAAAATATCCTCAGGCACGCCGGCCAGTGCATCGGCTCCGGCGGCAGTCAGCTCTGCGCGGCCCCGGAAGCCCCACAGCGCCCCCATGGCAGGCAGACCGGCATTGTGCCCGGTCAGGATATCTACATCGCTGTCGCCCACAAACAGGGTGCTGGCAGGGGCTGCGTGCAGGTCCTGCATCAGGCTGTAAACACCGGTGGGGTCGGGCTTGGTGGGCACGCCCGGGCGGCTGCCCCGCACCAGAACAAACCGACCTGCCCCGAAATAATGCTCGATGATCTTGCCGCACAGCGGGTCAGCCTTGTTGGAGAACACCGCGCACTGCACGCCCGTGGTGTTCAGCGCGTCAATGAGGGCAGCAATGCCCGGGTAAGGCGCGGTCTTGTCCTCCTTGTGGGCATCGTACCGGGCGGTAAACTCCGCCAGCGTAGCGGCCAGCTGCTCCGGTGTGCGGGCATCGGCGGGCGAAAACCGCTCCACGAGCTTCGGGATGCCGTTGCCCACCATGTGCTTGAACTGCTCCACCGTAAACTCCGGCCACCCATGCTGTGCGCACACCCAGTTGCCTGCATCGGCCAGGTCGTCGATGGTGTTCAGCAAAGTGCCGTCCAAATCAAATAATACCGTATGAATCATAACAATTTTACTTCCCCTAAGAACAATAACGTTATCTTTATGCCAAGGGCTCCCCTTATTGGGGGAGCTGTCGCCGATCGGCGGCTGAGAGGTTTAATTCGTTTCCATAAATCTGAAAAATTTCTCCGCATCCCGCAGCGGCACGCTTCGCACCTTGAGCTTTACCCAGCCGGGAAAGGTCAGGGTCAGGTTGGTGCGGCCAACGCTGGCAGCCCAGGGGCTTTGTGCTGCGGTCAGGCAGACATCCGGGTGCAACACACAGATGCAGTGCAGGTAGAGCCCCTGCTGCCGCCGCAGGGTCATGCGGCCCTCCCGCAGCCAGAGGCCCTCCCGCCGGTAGCCAGCCGCGGCCCCGGTCAGCAGTGCCCCAAAGAAGAGCGTGGGGATGAGCAGGGTCACGGTCAGCTGGGGCAGCACTGTGGCCGAGACCAGCGTCAGCAGCAGGCAGAGGGCAAAGGGAATGCCTGCCGGTGCAAAAAAGATGAGACTGCGCTGCTTGGTGCGGGCCAGCAGGTCGGGCGGCATCCGGAACTCCGGCAGCAGCTCCCGGAACAATGCTTCCTCGCCGCTGCGGCAGACGAACAGCGGCAGCTCGGGGGAGCAGCCGCCCGCCGTTACAAAGACCGGCCAGCGCTTCATCAGCCGGGCAGCGGGGGAGATACGGACATCTGCAAAGCTGATCTCGCTTGTCCGCACCCGGCACTCGAAGTGCCCCAGCCAGCCGCCCCGGCTGCCGATCTGGTCGGCCGTGTGCCAGACGGTGTAGTGCACGGTCTGGGCAAAGCTGCGCATCAGGCTGGCCCCCAGCAGAAAGCCAGCAGCCGCCAGCAGCCAAGCCGCGCCTGCAGGGAGCCACCGCGCCGCGAATCGGGCCAGAAAGCTCACCTGGATCTGGGCAAAAACGGCAGGGTTCCAGTCCGGAACATCCCGGGTCTGGCGCACGGCCAGCACAAACAGGGCCAGCGTGGAGAGGCCGTTGGCCCCCAGAAAACCCAGCGCCGCCCGCTCCCCTCCGGCGGGCCGGTGCAGGGTAGGCTTTACCAGAGGCATCAGCTGGTCTGCCACCGCCTCGGCATCGGCTTTGGGCAGGCAGACCGAAAGGGTGTGCTTTTGCGCCGCGCCCACTGGGTAAAGGGTCAGGCGGCTTGCCCCGGCCATCCGGTAGAGCAGGGGCCGGTCGATGGTCAATGCAGCCAGCATCTCGCCCCGCAGGGCACGATCCAGCCGGATGCCCAGCCGCCAGTGCAGATGAAAGGCTCCGGTGTCGTCCAGGCTCCAGCTGCTCACATGCAGGATGCCCCAGCTCACGGCGCAGAGCAGAAGGAACAGCAGCGCATCCTGCCGCAGAGCCATGTGCAGGGCTGTCCAGTTCCGCTCAAACAGCACCTGAACCAGCGGCAGCAGATAGACCACCAGCGTTTTGCGCAGAAACCGCAGAACGGTAAAGGGGTGCAGGCGGCGTTCATTCATCGGATCTCCTCCGCAAGGGCATGGGTGAGGGCAGCGGCCTGCTCTGCCGGGACCGCCGGTAAAATAAGCCGCGTGCCCGGTGCCGTGATGACGACCACCGATACCCCTGCCAGCCGGAGCAGCGGCGTGCGCAGCCGGAACAGTCCTGTTACGGCCCTGCGGCGGACTGCCCGCCGCAGCGGGAAGACGATGCCGGAGTACACCGTCAGGGTCTCCGCGCCCAGCGCGGCGGCATAGCTGCAGGCACGCTGGTACACCACCGCCACCAGTGCGGCCCAGAGCAGGCAGAACACCACCCCGGCGGGCAGGCTCTGCCAGAACACAAAGGGAGCCGCCAACAGGCCCGGGATGGCGGCCCAGCAGCAGAGCACAGCCCGGCCCCGGGGCGGGATGATGAGCGCCGTGCGGCGCAACTCCCGCTCCGTCACTTGCTGTTCAGCTCCCAGGCATCGGTCAGCAGGTGCAGGGTATCGTCCTGCGTCAGCACCAGGATGCGGTCCCAGGGCAGCAGAACGGTGTTGCCGTGGGGGATGATGAACTCGGTGTCGCGGGTGATGCTGACCAGAATGGCATCGCCGGGAATGGGCACATCCATGATGGCTTTGCCCGCAAACTTGAAGTTCTCGGGCAGCAGGATCTCGTTCAGGCTGGCCGTGCCGCCGCCCAGGCTGAGCAGCTGGCGGATGGTGTCTGTCTCGATCTCCCGCTCCAGAATGTGGCTCAGGTTGTCGGTGCCGCAGACCACGGTGTCCACGCCTAAGGTGTGCAGCAGCTCCCGGTTCTTGGGGTTGGAGGCCCGGGCCACGGTGCGGTCCACGCCGAACTCCCGCTTGGCGATCTGACAGGCCACGAGGTTGTCCTCGTCCGAGCCGGTCACGGCCACAAAGGCGTTGCAGCTGCCAACATCGGCGGTGCGCAGGGTGTCCACGCTGATGGAATCGCCGCAGATCACGGGGATGTCCAGCGAATCTGCCAGCATCCGGCACTGGGCCTCGATGGGTTCAATGATGACCACCGAATGGTGGTTCGTCAGCAGGCTCTGGGCCAGATACCGCCCAACACGCCCGCCGCCTGCAATACAAACTTTCATATTGATACCTCATATTACTTCAGGTAAAACTAATTTGGGATAAAACCTCTCCGTCAATGCTTCGTATTGCAGGAGAGGTTTTACTCCTCACTTCGCCAGCGCACGGAACACTGCCTGTTCTGTCAGGATGGTGGGGCAGATCGTGTCCAGCTCGTAGGTCTTGTGGTAGAGCACCTGCAAATGCGGGTCAGAGACGCGGCAGATGACCTTTTCGCGCCGGAAGATGTTCTTGGCGATCTGTGCAGCCATCAGGTTCACGGAGTCATCCTCGCTCACAGCGGCCACCGCGTCGCAGTTCTCCACGCCGCCCTGCTTGAGGATGTCGGGGTCGGTGGGGTCGCCCACAAGGGCTGTGCCGCCAAAGGAGTAATCATCAAAGCTGTCCAGCCGCTTGAGCTGCTCAGGGTCCTTTTCGACCAGGGAAATATCATGGCCGATGCGTTCCAGGTCCCGCACCAGTGCCGCGCCCACCTGGTCGCAGCCGATCACCAGAATATTCATGGATGTCACCTCATTGTTCAAAATCTGTTGTTGTCTGGCCCGGCAGTCCGTGTCAGAAGGAAACACAGGGAAAAACGTTGTGTCCAGTATAGCATATTTCCGGCGGCAGATAAATACAGAAAAAGCAGACAGTGCTCCTGTATAAAATTTGCGATTTTTCGTGCGCAGGCTCTCAGAATATGATATACTGGAAAGCGAACCCAATCTGAATGTGTGCAGAGCGCCTGTGCCGCTTTGCAGGGAGGAGAACCCATGTTTCTTGAAATACTGAAAGCCATCCTGATGGGCATTGTGGAGGGCATCACCGAGTGGCTGCCCATCTCGTCCACCGGTCACATGATCCTGGTGGAGCAGGTGGTCAAGTTCAACGCCAGCGAGGAATTCATGTCCATGTTCCGCGTGGTCATCCAGCTGGGTGCCATTCTGGCTGTGGTGGTGCTGTTCTGGAATAAGCTCTGGCCCTTCGGCCTGCGCCATGGCCGCGTCTGCTCCAAACCTGCCGTCTGGCAGCTCTGGTTCAAGGTGGTGGCCGCCACCATCCCGGTGCTCATCATCAGCCCGCTGGACGACTGGTTTGAGACTCGCTTCTACAATTACATCACGGTCGCCGCCATGCTGATCCTGTATGGTGTCCTCTTCATCCTTGTGGAGAACCGCCGCACCGCCCCGCATGTCACCCGGCTGGAACAGATCACCTACCGCGAAGCTTTCATTATCGGCGTGTGGCAGATGCTGGCCATCATCCCCGGCACCTCCCGCTCCGGTGCCACCATCGTGGGTGGCCTGCTGCTGGGTCTGTCCCGTGCCTGCGTGGCCGAGTTCACCTTCTTCCTCGCCATCCCCGTTATGGCGGGCGCGTCCCTGCTCAAGGTGGTCAAGTTCGTCCTCTCCGGCGCTGCGATGACCGGCACCGAGATCGCTGTCCTCGTTGTGGGCTGCGTGGTCGCCTTTGTGGTCAGCCTTGCCGCCATCCGCTTCCTGATGGATTACGTCAAGCGCCATAACTTCAAGTTCTTCGGCCTCTACCGCATCGTGCTGGGCCTGATCGTCCTGGCCGTGGCCGCCATCACCGCCATTGCGTAAATCGCCCCCGACCCCCCAGCCGCCCGCCCGGGCGGCTTTTTTGCGCCCTGGGGCAATTGCACCGGCCCCGGCCTTGTGCTATACTGGAGCCATAAAGAGAGAACCCGGCGGCGGGAGAGTGCCGCGCCTGAAATTGTCAAAAACGGAGGAGATCCCTATGGAAGCATCGACTGTATATTACACCGACTTCCGGTGTCCTGTGGGCACCAGCCTGACCGAAAAGCTGCGCCGCCTGTGCATTGCGGCGGGCATCAAGAGCATTGATATGGACGGCAAGTTCGTGGCCATCAAGATGCACTTTGGTGAGCTGGGCAACCTGGCCTTTCTGCGCCCGAACTACGCCAAGGTAGTGGCAGACCTGTGCAAGGAGCAGGGGGGCCAGCCCTTCCTGACCGACTGCAACACGCTGTACCCGGGCAGCCGTAAGAACGCGCTGGAGCACCTGAGCTGCGCGCAGGAAAACGGCTTCTGGCCCATGACCACCGGCTGCCAGATCATCATTGGCGATGGCCTGCGCGGTACCGATGAGCTTGAGGTGCCCGTGCCCAACGGCGAATACTGCAAGACCGCCAAGATCGGCCGCGCCATTATGGATGCCGACATTTTCATCAGCCTGACCCACTTCAAGGGCCACGAAGCAACCGGCTTCGGCGGAGCCATCAAGAACATCGGCATGGGCTGCGGGTCCCGTGCGGGCAAGATGGAGCAGCACTCCTCCGGTAAGCCTGCCGTGCAGGAGGAACTCTGCCGCGGTTGCCACCGCTGCGCCAAGGAGTGCGGCTCCGATGCCATCCGCTACAACGAGAACAACAAGGCGGTCATTGATTACGAAAAGTGCAAGGGCTGCGGCCGCTGCATCGGTGCCTGCAACTTCGATGCCATCTATTCCATCGACAGCAGCGCCAACGAGGAGCTGGACCGCAAGATGGCAGAGTACGCCGCCGCCGTCTGTGCAGACCGCCCCTGCTTCCACATCAGCCTGGTGCAGGATATCAGCCCCAACTGTGACTGCCACGGCGAGAACGATGCTCCCATCCTGCCGGATATCGGCATGTTCGCCTCCTTTGACCCCGTGGCGCTGGATCAGGCCTGTGCCGATGCCTGCCTGAACGCACAGCCCCTGCCCAACAGTCAGCTGGGCCAGAACCTTGCAAAGCCCGGCTGGAACTGCCACCACGACAACTTCAAGGATTCCAACCCCAATGTCGAGTGGAAGGCAACGCTGGAGCAGGCCGAAAAGATCGGCATGGGCACCCGCCAGTACACCCTGAAGAAGATCTGAACATAAAAATAAGCCCGACAACGTCGGGCTTATTTTTATGTCTCTTGCATTCAGGGGCAGACAGGACGCTCAATACTCGCTGGAAGCCGGGACCAGTACGTCAATGACATCGGCCAGGGCTTTCCAGTTTTCCTCGGAACAGCCGGGCAGCTCTTTGGCATCCAGACCGGCATCCTCAATGCGGCCGGTCATGCTGTCCTTGTCGGTCAGCAGGGTCTCGGCATCGGCCTTGATGAGCGGCCAGGCGTCGGCAAAGCTCTGCTGGTCATCGGCGCTCAGGCTGTCGAACCACTGGGTATAGGCATCTTTGATGTCGCTGACCGGCTGGATGCTCATGTTGCAGCCATCGGCCCATTTCAGCAGGGAAGCCGCCGCGATGACGGATTTCAGCGAGCAGCCGGACACACCGGGGCCCCAACCGAGGCAGGGGGCAAAGGCATCGTCCGGGTCAGAGAGGGAGAACAGGGAATTCTCGCCTGCGTCCAGCGGGCCCACCTTGCCGGTGTCGGCGGTCACGGTGGAAGAGGGGATGCTCTCGCTTGCAGAAGCGGAAGAGCTGGAAGCGGCAGTGCTGCCGGAAGAGGTGCTGCAGCCCGCCAGCACGCCGCACAGCAGGGCGGCGCAGACCAGCAGGGAAAGAATACGCTTGCGAATCATAGGAAAGCCTCCTTTTATCGTGTTCCGGCCCATCTGCCGGAGAAACTGCTCTGGTACATTTCTAGTATACTGTTCTGCCGGGCTGTTGTCAATCGGCGTGCACAGGACGATTTTTCACCCCGGCTGTGCAAACTATACAAACTTTTGTCCTTTTTTTCTCAGTCGGGCGGGATTGACATTTTTTGCGCTGGCGCGTATAATCCGGCCATGGTCAAACTGGGAGAAATGAGTGAAGAACCGGAAAAAGGGGGAGAAACGGATGCAGAAATTTCTGCGGCGGCTGGAACGCTTTTCACAGTCGCTGCTGTCGCCGCTGTCTTATCTTTCGGCGGCGGGCCTGCTGCTGGTGCTGGGGGCGCTGCTCACCAGCAAGCCCTTGTGTCAGGCGCTGCCGGTGCTGCAGTGGGCTCCGCTGCAGCTGGTGGGGCAGCTGCTCTATAACGGGATGATGGTGCTCATCAACAACCTCAGCGTCATTCTCTGCGTGGGGGTGGCTGCCGTGCGCGCCAAAACCGAAAAGCAGGAAGCCGCCCTGCTGGCGCTGATGGCCTATCTGGTGTTCCTCACAGCCAACCACACCGCGCTGGAAGCGCTGGGACTGCTTGCCCAGCCCAACGGGATGACCGGCCTTGCGGGCACGGGCCAGACCACCATTCTGGGCATTCAGGTGGTGGACACCGGCGTGGCAAGCGGCATCGTGCTGGGCTTTGCGGCGGCGTGGCTTTTCAACCGCACCTGCGAAAAGCAGTTTTATGGCATGATCACCCAGCTCTATTCAGGTCTGCGATGGTCTTTTTTGTGGCTGTCGGCGCTGGCGGTGGCACTGGGGCTGGGGTTCTGCTTCGTCTGCCCGCCGCTGCAGCGGGCGGTCAGCGCCCTCACGGGCTGGATCGCGGCTTCAGGGAACGCGGGTGTGTTCCTTTACGGCTTTCTGGAACGGCTGCTCATCCCCACCGGCCTGCATCACCTCATCTATATGCCCTTCCAGTTCTCTTCGCTGGGCGGCAGCCTGACTGTGGGTTCTGTGACCTACACAGGCGCTTACGCCGTCTGCATGACCGAGTACACCATGGGCCTGCCCCTCTCAGACGGCATCGTCTGGATGTACACCGGCTTCACCAAGACCTTTGGCTATCTGGGCATTGCGGCGGCCTTCATCTTCACGGCCCGCAGGGAGAACCGTGCCCGTACCGCCGCCGCTATGATCCCGCTGGCGGTCACGGCCTCGGTGGCCTCCATCACCGAACCCATTGATTTTCTGTTCTGCTTCGTTTCGCCCCTGCTCTGGGTGGCCCATGCGGTCATTACGGGCGGCTTTATGGTGCTGCTCCATGTCCTGCATGTCCGGGCCTTTACCTCCAACCTGCTGGGGTCGCTGGTGTTCAACCTGAGCGCCGGGGAGCAGCTGCAGAATCTGCCGCTGCTCTATCTGCTGGGCCTTGCGGAGATCCTGACCTACTTTGCCGTGTTCAGCGTCCTCATCAAGGCAAAGGATCTGCCCACCCCGGGCCGGGAAGCAGCCCTTTCCACAGACCAGTCCCCGTACGCCGACCCGCAGGAGGTGTGCCAGTTCATCGCCGCGCTGGGTGGGCCGGAGAACATCGCCCAGCTGGGAAACTGCTTCACCCGCCTCCGGCTCACGGTGCGGGATGCCTCGCTGCTGGATATGGGGGCTCTGTTCTCCCTGCCCCATAAAGGTCTTGTGGTGCAGGGCACCCGGGTCCAGCTGGTCTGCGGCCTGCACGCCGCCCAGCTCCGCCATGCGCTTGAACAGCAGCTTGCCGAGATGGCCCCGGTGTGATTGCATTTTGATAAGAGAAACGGTATAATTGTGGCGAAACCTCTCAGTCGTCTGCGGCGACAGCTCCCCTGACAGGGGAGCCAAGAAAGGCCCCTGCCTCTCCTATTAGGCAACAACAACCGCCGCCAGTGGCGGATGAAGGGAGTTGTTGTTGGGGCAGCGGCCAACAAGGCACAAGTGCAATACTTTGCACGAAGTGAATGTTGGGAGCCGCAACCCGGACAAGTGGCATTGCGAAGCAATGACGGAGAGGTTTAGCAATGGATAACCTGAAAATAAAGGAGAACATAAAATGCAGAATAACACCTTTTCCGTCGAAGGTCTCTTCGATTTCCTGAACGCCGGTGTCAGCGCCTTCCATTCCACGGCTGCGGCTGTGAAGCTCCTGGAGGAGAACGGCTACCAGAACTGCCCCGAGAGTGCAGCCTGGGAGCTGGTGCCTGGCGGCAGATATTACACCACCCGCAACGGCTCTGCCGTGCTGGCATGGCGGATGCCCAAGGGTGAGCTGACCGGCTGGCATGTCACCGCCAGCCACAGCGATTCTCCCACCTGGCGCATCAAGCAGCTGGATGGCGGCAAGGACACGGTCTTTGCCAAGGCGGAGACCGAGGGCTACGGCGGCATGATCATGCCCACCTGGCTGGACCGTCCCCTGAGCGTGGCGGGCCGCATTCTGGTCCGCACGGAGAACGGCATCCGGAGCCTGCTGGTCCACCCCGACCGGGCGCTGGCTGTCATCCCCAACCTCTGCATCCACTTCAGCCATGACCTGAACAACGGCATGAAGTACAACCCTCAGGTGGATCTGCAGCCCATCTTTGGTGAGGCAGGCTCCACCCTGCGGGACGCTCTGGCTGAGGAGGCCGGGGTCAGGGCTGAGGACATCGTGGACGCTGACCTGGTGCTCTGCACCCGTGAAAAGGCCGAGCGCGTGGGCCTGAAGGGCGAATATTTCATGTCCGGCCGCATCGATGACCTGGAATGCGCCTACACCACCCTGTGGGGCTTCCTGCAGGGCCGCGGCGAGGAGGAAGGCCGGGGCGATATGTGGGTCATGTTCGACAACGAGGAGGTGGGCTCCTCCAGCCGGCAGGGCGCACAGGGCACCCTGATGGCCAATGTGCTGGCCCGCATTGAGGAAAAGCTGGGCGTGACCCGGGAGCAGAGCATCCGTGCCTGCACCAACAGCCTGCTGCTGAGCGCCGACAATGGCCACGCCACCCACCCCAACCACCCCGAAAAGAGCGATCCCGCCAATGTGGCGGTCATGGGCGGCGGTGTGCTGCTGAAGTACAATGCCCGCCAGACCTACACCACCAGCGGCTTTACCGGCGCTGCCTTTGCCGAGATCTGCAAAAAAGCCGGTGTGCCGGTGCAGGTGGCCGCAAACCGCGCGGATGTTCCCGGCGGCTCCACGCTGGGCAACCTGCTGGGCCACCAGATCCTGATCCCCATGGTGGATATCGGTCTGGCACAGCTGGCCATGCATTCCGCAATGGAGACCGCCAGCTGCAAGGATGCCGAGTACATGGCAAAGGCCGTGGCCGAGTTCTATAACACGCCCATCTCCCAGCCTGTGGACGGCGAGTGGAAGCTGGGCCTGTGAGCGCTGTGACCGGGCGCTTTGCCCCCAGCCCCAGCGGTCGGCTCCATCTGGGCAATCTGGCCTGCAGCCTGCTGGCCTGGCTCAGCGCCAGAAGTCAGGGCGGGCGCATCGTTCTGCGCATTGAGGATCTGGATGCCGAGCGCTGCCCCCGCAAATATGCTGACGCACTGGAAGAGGACCTGCGCTGGCTGGGCCTTGTCTGGGACGAGGGCGGCAGCAGCGGCGGCCCCAACGGCCCCTATTACCAGAGCGAGTGCGCCGCCATCTACACCGAGAGCTATAACAAACTGGAAGCACAGGGCCTTGTGTACCCCTGTTTCTGCTCCCGTGCCCAGCTCCATGCCGCCAGCGCACCCCACACCTCCGACGGCAATGTGATCTATCCCGGCACCTGCCGGGGCCTGACAGCGGAGCAGGTCGCTGAAAAGCGCAAAAAGAAAGCCCCGGCCTACCGTCTCATGGTGCCCGATGCGGATATCGCCTTCACCGATGGCTGTATGGGCCTCCACAGTGAGAACCTTCTCCGGGACTGCGGCGATTTCTACCTCCGCCGTGCCGATGGCGTGTTTGCCTACCAGCTGGCTGTGGTGGTGGACGATGCCCGGATGGGCGTGACGGAGGTGGTGCGGGGCGCGGACCTGCTCTCTTCCACCGCCCGGCAGCTCTATCTTTACCGTCTGCTGGGCCTGCCCGCCCCAAAGTTTGCCCATTGTCCGCTCCTGCTGGCCCCCGATGGCCGCCGCCTTTCCAAACGGGACGGGGACCAGAGCCTGGAAAACCTGCGGGCAAAGTATACGGCGGAAGAGATCGTGGGCAGGCTTGCCTTTGCCTATGGTCTCCAACCTGAACCGGCCCCCCGCACCCCGGAAAGCCTGATCCCAGACTTTTCCTGGGACAAGGTGCCAAAGCAGGATATCTGCCTGCCGGAAAATCTGTTTTAAGCAAACCCACGATTTTTGCCATGCCTGTGCAAAGATCGTGGGTTTTTCTTTACAAAAAAACAACTTATGGTAAAATATAACTAGAGATTTTGCCGAAACAGAAAGGAGCCCTGCTATGCGTAAAATATTAAAAGCCTTGAGCCTGCCGATCTGCGCAATGCTTTTGTTCAGCGCATGTGCAAGCTCTTTGAATCTGAGACCGGGACCTTTCCGCTCGGAAATGCAGGATGTTTTCGTTCAGCAGACAACACTTGCGGTTCCGGCCAGTCACGCCGAACATGGGGAGGATTATGTTATTGAGTGGCAGGACCCTGTGATGGAAAAGCACGTCCGGAAATGGCTTGACCGCCCGAAGGGGGATATCTATCACAGCGATGTCTGGGATTATCAGCGCGTCACGATAAATTCCGGAACCGGCGTGAAAGATCTCCTCGTCAAAGATGCACCGGACGGGGAAGATATTGGGGGAACCGTTAATGGCAATGATCAGCTGGAAGCCTGTGCGGTCAGGGTAGAGGGAACGTATGATCCGGTGGCCTCTCTGGCAGATCTGCGGCATTTTGACAGCTTGCAGGTATTGTCGGTCAATAATAGAAGGGGAGCCCCACCCATTACAGATCTGACAGGTCTGGAAGAATGCAAAAATCTGATGCTTTTGAGTGTGCCCAGTGTGGAGAGCAGCGCATTCCAGACCTTTGCAAAGCTGGATTCTGTGGTAAAGCTGGAATATGGCAGTGACGGGATCCGGGCGGATTCCAATGTCTCCGACCTTTCGGCGCTGGCGCAGATGAAGTCGCTGAAGATGCTGTGGATCACCGGCAGTGAGGTCGATCTGACCCAGCTGGCCGGAGCTGACTTGCGGGTCCTGAGACTGGACGTGACCCGGATCGGTTCGCTGGAACCGCTGAAGCAGATGGAAAATCTGAGCTTTCTGCAGCTGTGCCAAGGGCCGGAGATCGACAGCTTTGCCCCGCTGGCGGAGAGCAGTGTGCAGTATCTGAGTATGTCTCTCTCTCAGGGTGCACAGGAAGCCTACAAGGACATGGATTATACTCCCCTGACCCGGATGCCGCAGCTGATCTGGCTGGATCTGACCAACAACATCACGTTTGATACGGAAACCTGCAAAAAACTGCTGGCAAACGATACGGCCCTGAAATATCTGAAAATTTCCTATACATCAGCGGCCAAAGATGCCGAAGAGCTGGATACAGCGCACCTGAAAGAGTTCACTGCCCCGGCTCCGTAATGCCCCAAAATGCAAAACACCCATGCCAGCGCCGGCATGGGTGTTTTTCCGTACAGATTCACAGCCGCTGCAAGGCTCTTGCGTCACTGTGTTCCAGCGCAGTCATGGCTGTATCCAGAACCATGGCCAGCAGGATGCCCAGCAATACATCAATGCAGCTGTGCTGCTTGAGCAGGACCGTGGACGCGATGATGGAAACGCAGAGCACGGCGGAAGCGGGCCGCATCCAGCGGCGGCCCGGCGTTTCAAAGATGCGGCTGCGGTAATAGGCCATCATCAGGGTGACGGAGTTGAACACATGGATGGAGGGGCAGACATTGAGGGGCGTGTCGGTGGCATAGAGCATCCGCACGGCCTGAGCAAAGAGGTCGCTGCCGTACACCCGGTAGGGCCGCAGGTCAAGCCCGGTGGGCAGGATGACATAGCAGGCCAGCGCAATGGTCATGCCCGCAAACAGGGGCAGGCAGAGCCGCCAGAAGTCGGCCCGGGGCGCTTTCCACAGCAGGTAGAACAGGGTGAACGGGATCCACAAAAACCACGCAAAGTAGGGCACGATGGCATATTTGCAAAAGGGGATCAGGTCATCCAGATGGCAGTGCACCAGAACATCGGGCACGGCAATATGGACTTCGAGCCAATGGAACGCCGAAAGGTAAAACAGGAGATAAAACGCCATGAACGAAACGGGATGGCGGGAAAACCAGTTGCGCATGGAACACACTTCCTTTTCTGGAATGGGGGCCGCAGCCCCGCCTAAAGTTCTTTGCAGCGTATGATTATACCGCGCAAAGACGAAGAAAACAAGACAAAAAGCTGACAAAATCGTGAACACATCCGCGCGGAATTTGGTATGCTTTGGGGAAGCGGATGCAGGGGAGAGAAGCTTCTGCCTATTGATACGAGACAGGATGCGGGTTTCCTGCACAAAAAAGGCCCTCCCCGCCAAAACTGCAATGGCGGAGAGGGCCGGATATACGGAAACTCAGATCACCTTTTGTTCCATCCACCTGCCGCGGACAAAGCGGACGCAGAAGAACAGCGAGCGCATGGCCCAATCCAGGAACATGCCCAGCCAGATGAACAGCAGGCCGCAGTGGAACTTGAGCACCATCAGGTAGCAGAAGGCCACCCGGAACACCCACATGGAGATGACGCTGACCGTCATGGTAAAGGCGGCATCTCCGGCGGCGCGCAGGATGTTGGGCAGGGTGAAGCTGGAGGGCCACAGGATCAGCGATACAGCGTTGAACCAGACCATCAGCTCCAGTGCCATGCCGTAGGCATCCGGCGAGAGGTTGAACCAGGAGAGCGCCAGCTTGTTCAGGAAGAACAGGCCGGAAAGATTCATCACCCAGTCCCCGGCGTAGGCGGTCAGGAGCAGCAGGCGGGAATAGCGCTTGGCCTGCGCCTTTTCTCCGGCACCCAGACACTGGCCCACAACGGTCAGCGCGCCGATGCCAACGGCGGAGGCGGGCACGTTCAGGAAGCTGGAGATGTTGCCTGCCACGGCGTTTGCCGCAATGGCGGCGGTGCCCAGCGTGCTGGTCAAGCTGGAGACCGACAGCTTGCCGATCTGGAACATGCCGTTCTCGATGCCGGCGGGAATGCCGACTTTCAGGATGCGCCTGATGAGGTCGAGATCTGGCTTCAGGTCGGTGAGGTGGTCGATGCGCAGCGCACAATCCGGCTTCTGCAGCAGGAACATCACGGTGAAACAGGCGATCATCCGGCTTACGAGGCTGGCAGTGGCCGCACCCATCACGCCCATGCCGAACCTGTAAATCAGGATGGCGTTGCCGCCAATGTTCACCACGTTCATCACCAGGCTGGAAAGCATACTGATCTTGCTGTTGCCCTGGGCGCGGAACAGGGCCGCACCGGCATTGTACACGCCAATAAAGGGGTAGCTCAGGGCCGAGAGCAGGAAATAGGTCTCAGCGTAGCGCATCACATCCGCGTCAATGGAGCCGAAGATGCCCCGCAGGATGGCGTGCCGCCCCACCGCCACGATGACGGCGGTGACCACGCTGAGCGAGATCATAATGAACATGATCTGGGCGGCACTGGCCTTGGCCCGTTTGGGCTCCCGGTGGCCGATGTACTGGCTGGCGACCACCGCGCCGCCGGTGGCCAGTGCGCTGAGCAGCTGGATCATCAGCACGTTGAAGGAGTCCACCAGGCTCACGCCCGAAACGGCGGCTTCGCCCACCGAGGAGACCATCAGGGTGTCCGCCAGACCGATGGAGATGCTGAGGGCCTGCTCTGCCACCAGCGGCAGGAAAAGTGAAATGAGCTGTTGACGGTTGAACAGCGGTCTTGATGCGGTCGATGCGTCTGTCATGGTGTCCTCCCTTGGCGCGTGGATTCAAACACACCCATGATAGCGCGGAATGACGTGAAAATCAAGATGTTGTATCCAACAAATCAAAAAATCAGGCAAACTCTTTGCTGGGGGTCAGGCTGGTGCCGTAATAAACGATGTAGTCGTAGGGGACCTGGGGGTTGTATGCGGCCAGATCGCCGTATTTGGCCAGAATGTCGTTCCGCAGGTTCTCCGGGGTGTAGGGCTGCCCGGCGGAAAGGGTGTCGGCGCAGACAGCGTTCCACATGCTCTCGGTAAAGGCGGCGCAGTTGAAGTAGGCCGACCAGTGGTCAGATTTGGCAAGGTTGCGGTTGACCACGTCCAGCTGGCCCTGATCCAGCGAGGTCTGGACAGCATAGATGTTCTGGTAGTAGGAATCGGCCAGATAGCGCTTGTAGTAGCCCTCCAGATTGTACCAGATGCCGGTGTGCTCCCAGCGGTTGCCGCGGGGGCTGAAGGTCATCTCGGTGTCGGGCGCGATCCGCAGGCCGCCCACCTCGATGTCGTGGTCAGAGACGTTCCGCACCGAGAGGAAGGAGTGGCCGCTGGAATTGATGGAGGCATCGCCCCGGTCCTCGGCCCGGGCGTAGATGCGCAGCAGGGCCACGGCACCCTCGGCGGGTTCTGCACCGTAGGCCTGCACGGCAGATTTATGGTCGGCCTGCTCAAAATCGTAGGGGCCGCCGGTGCTGGTGGTGAAACCGACGATGTTGCGGATCTGATCCTCAAGGGGGCTTACATCGGTGATGACACGTTCGTCCTGGGGGGCGAGCGTGGCGGCGGGAGCCTCGGCCAGTGCGGCGGTGCTGCAGAACACGCACAGGGCCAGCGTCAGGCAGAGGGAAAGGGCGCGGAACAGCTTTTTCATGGGGAAACCTCCAAAGAGAAAAAAATTCATGTCAAGGATAGACGATTTTTGGGGCGCTGTCAAGAAAAAGATATCTGCCGCCTTTACCCCCGGTGCCGGTTGTGTTAAAATGTAGCTGGCAGCCGTGCCCGGTGGTTTGGGGCATGGGGCCGATCGGAAGGTAAATGAATCTGACCCAGAGAGGGGAACAACCTATGCCAAAAGAAGCACACAAGGTCGTGGTCATCGGGCACCGCAACCCCGATACCGATTCCATCTGCTCCGCCATTGCCTATGCGGAGCTCAAAAACCGCACCAGCACGCTGGTCTGTGAGCCGCGCCGTGCCGGTAAAATGAATCAGGAGACCGAGTTCGTCCTGAAAAAATTCGGTGTCACGCCGCCCCGGATGTGCACCGACGTGAACCCCAAGATCCGGGACGTGGATTACCGCGAGATGCCGGGCATCCCGGGTTCCACCAGCCTGCGCCGCGCATGGAAGATCATGCGCGACCAGCAGATCGACACCCTGTCCATCACCAGCGCGGACAACGAGCTGGAGGGCATCATCACGGTGAAGGATCTTGCCACCGCCAACATGGACGTGTTCGATACCGCGGTGCTGGCCAAGAGCCGTACCTCTTATAAGAATATCCTTGAAACGCTGAACGGCACCATGGTGGTGGGCAATGCCGACGCGGTCTGCACCACCGGCCACATCAAGATCGGCACCGCCACCCCCGAGATGCTGGAAAGCAGCGTGGAAAAGGGGGATATCGTCATTCTGAGCAACCGGTACGAAAGCCAGCTCTGCGCCATTGAAAAGGAAGCCTCCCTGCTCATCATCTGCAATGGGGCCAAGGTGGGCCGCACCATCCAACGCATTGCCGATGAGACCGGCGTAGCCATTATGACCACCCCCGAGGATACCTACGCGGCGGGCAAGCTCATCAGCCAGTGCGCCCCCATCTCCTATTATATGACCCGGGACAACATCCTCAAATTCACCCTCGTCACCCCCGTGGCCGATGTGCTGCGGGTGATGGCAAAGGTGCGCCACCGCTATTTCCCCATCCTCGATGAGGAAGGCAAATACTGCGGCATGGTCAGCCGCCGCAACGTCATTGCCCTGCGCAAGCGGCGCATCATTCTGGTGGACCACAACGAGGCCACCCAGGCCGTGGAGGGCTTTGATCAGGCCGAGATCCTGGAGATCATCGACCACCACCGCATCGGCAGTCTGGAGACCAGCGGCCCGGTCTACTTCCGCAACCAGCCCGTGGGCTGCACTGCCACCATCATCACCCAGATGTACGATGAAAACGGTGTGGACATCCCGCCCCAGATCGCGGGCCTGCTGCTGGCGGCCATCCTTTCGGATACGCTGGCCTTCCGCAGCCCCACCTGCACCCCCGTGGATGAAAACGCCGCCAAGCGTCTGGCCAAGATCGCAGGCGTGGACATTGAAGAGTTTTCCACCGAAATGTTCGAGGCCGGTGAAAAACTGGACGGCAAGACCCCCGAAGAGGTCTTTTTGCAGGACTTCAAGGTGTTCATGTGCGGCGATATCCGCTTTGGCGTGGCGCAGGGCAGCTACATGACCCGCAAAAACCTGCAGGCCGCCCAGGCGCTGCTCCAGCCCTATCTGGAGGAGGCCCGCAACAAGCAGAACGTGGAGGACCTCTACATGCTGCTGACCGATGTGCCCAAGGAGGAGAGCGTGGTCATCTGCACCGGCCGCTACGCTGCCGAGGTGTTGAGCAACGGCTTTGAGAGCCGGCCCGCCGCCGACGGCAGCTGGACGCTGCCCGGCGTGGTCAGCCGCAAAAAGCAGTTCATCCCCGCCATGATGAGCGCCTATCAGGAGCTGTAACCCCCGATATAAAACACGAAGCCCCCGGAACCCTGCATGTTCCGGGGGCTGTTGTGTTTTGTAAGGGAGCGTCAGGCTGCGACTTTTAAGGGAGAGTTATCAGTCCAGATGGTGCCATCCAAAAGCTTTGTTACGGCCAGTGTGCCGTTCACGCTGACCCGCGCGGGGTCCAGCGCATAGAAATCGCTCTCCCGCAGGTTTTCGGGGTCTGCCGTGGGGGAGATGCCCACCACGCACACCCAGTGTCCGTAGGTGCTGCTGGTGGCGATGTGGGGGTAATTGACCTCTTTCCAGCCGGAGCCGGAGAGATGGTATTCATAGCTCGTCACGCGGTTGGTGTGCTTGGACACGCCGCTGACAGCGGTGTTTTTCAGATGTACGATGACGGGCCGCCCGGCCTGCAGCTCTTCATACAGGCGGGAAAGGCAGTCGGAAAGGGAGCCGCTGTAAGCGTAGTACCCGGCGGCAGACCATACCGCGCCGTTCGACCACATCCCGCTGCCTGAGCAGGGCTTGCCATCCAGAATGGTGCGGGCGTAGCGCAGGGCGTACCAGCTGCACCGGCCCGAGGTCTGGTTGCCGATGGAGACGATCTGTTGGCTGTCGAAGGACAGCAGCGTGATGCCGTTCACATTCTGCAATTGTGCCGCCGCAGCCTTTGGCGCGGCCAGAAAGGTCAGGCACAGCAGAACTGCTGCCAAAAAAACGCGCACCGGAGCGCGCAGGGAACCGTGCTGCATGGGGCAAACTCCTTTTCCTTGTTCAGGAACGGCACCCGGCGGTTCCCATTGCCTTAAGTTTAGCACCAAATCGTGGTAGAATTGTGTAAACGCCGGAAATATTTTCCGGTTTTTGCCCCGGATACGGCAAAGGATCTTTGCGAAGATTCGTTCTGGAAAAAACAACAAAAGCAGGAGAAAATGTTTGGTGAAGCTGGCAATTGACAAAAGCGACAGTCGTTGGATAAAATAAAGCTGGAAGGGGCCCTGTTTCAAAATGGAAAGGCACCCTGCATATTATGATAAAAACACAACAAAACGACTGGAGGTCCCGACATGAAAATGCTGAAAAAACTGGCCGCTTTGATTCTGGCGGCGACCATGGTACTTGTTCTGTTCACCGCCTGCGGCGGGGATGGCGGCAGCACCGGCACCAGAGAGCCGGAAAAAGAAAAAGAGATGCCCTGCAATCCGGTCACGTTCTGCTTCGTCAGTCAGATAAGCTTCATTTGCTCCCATATAGGTACCGTTTACTACCTGTGAGCGGATTTTTGCTTCCACCTCCTGCCAGTTCATCTGAAGCACCGGACGCTCTGTCGATGTGCCATATCCGACACGCATCCCATCCTCATTGAACCATACCGCTATCTGCTTTCCGTCAAATTCAAAGCCTTTTCCGGTTGTACCATATTCTTTCTGTAAGAAAGCTGCCATTTCCTCCGGTGTCTTTCTCTGCTGATATTTGGTGTATATACGCTTTCTGCTGTTGTCCCTGCCTCCGCCACTCCGCAGAATATCCGCTATCTGCTCCGTCGGTATCTTTGCCACTGACTGTATCGGTGTCACTGTTTCCGCCTGTTTCATGGCAAGATTTCCAGCCTGCTCCGTAAACATGGAAAATAAGTCAAGCTGCTGGTACATTCCCGCTGTTTCAATCCGCTCTGCGGTTTCTCCTGGAAGAAGATATACTCCGTCCTCCATATAGGAATTGACAAGAAAACGTGCTTCCTCCCATGACAGCCTGCTTTCCGCTTCACGGGTCAGATAATTGCCTTTCCATAAGGTAATACCGTCCTCATCGGCACGGTAGCCGCCCCGCATTTCCCCGATATTGAACTCGGTGTATTCTTCCATGCGGAACGAATTTCTCAGATAATCCGCCTGAATCTTTGCATCCTGCTCTATCTGAAAATACCCGGCTATCTCCGGTCTTTTATGCTTCAGGAACTCATCGCTGCATAAAATGCCACGCTGTAAGTCCTCCCCATGCTCTGTTTCAGACAGCTTCGGAAAAAAAGAACCGGATAATGAATATTCTCCACTATCCGGCTCCGGTATTTCTTCTTCCTGTATATCATCTTCCTGTATATCATTTTCTAACTGTAAATCAGCTCCGTCAGCACGATCTCCTCCGCTGAATGCCTGATGTTGTTCATCTTCGCTGCCCACTTCATCTGATCGGCTGCTTTCAGTTCCTCGTTCACTCCCTCTGCTTTCGCCATCTGCTCGCTCAGGGCTTCCATTCTCTGCTCTGCCTGCTCCTGTATCTCCAGACAGTGTGCTTTCAGCTCGCCCGTCAGTATCATGCCCTGATAAAT
>ENA-UEQA01000491-UEQA01000491.1-human-gut-metagenome-genome-assembly--contig:-NODE-491-length-20756-cov-12.248948_pt1 | contig 20756 bp, 17 predicted proteins | sample MGYA00242936_ERZ507937 | MGnify/ENA primary metagenome ERZ507937 (study PRJEB26167, sample SAMN06115468) | human gut metagenome | host: Homo sapiens | place: China:Chongqing | collected 2016-06-16... | reverse complement strand
GGTAACGCTCATCACCACTTTCCTTCCTACAGATGAATTACTTAACCACATAAATGATTGAATTTAAATTATTTAATAGTTAGAAAATATATTCTTTAAATACAGCATTACTAATTTTTTGCAAAGGAAAAGCAAACTGAGAGCAAAATAAAATGAGCTTGTTCATTTTTTATGCCGGGGTGCAGCTTTTCTTCGCATATTTTTCTGCAAAAATAGAGGAAATACCTTGATAAAACAAGGAATTAAAGAAATAATTCCGTAATCGGTGGACAACGAAGTTTGCAGGCAAGCAAGTTGGCTTATTCGTCTTCCTGTTCTTTGTTGTGTTCTTTACAGATAATAGTGATGTTTTCGCCATTGGCGGCACGCTTTCGTAAGGAACGGGGAGTGTCTCCAAAAGAGTCTTTGCAGAAATGAGCAAAGTGAGATAATGAATCGAAACCGTAACGGCTACTGATTGCGGAAATACGCTGTTTAGTGTATCGCAGGTCATCCAGAATCCCCTCGCGTTTCTTATCCAAAATCCATTCGTATACAGGGACGCCGTACATGTTTTTGAATAGCCGGCGAAAAGTAGTAGTGGTGTATCCTCCAAGGTGGGCAAACTCTTCTACATTTTTCACCTTGTCGTAGTTTTGCATGACGAAGTAGTGGAAACTTTCCGTATATGTGCTGATTGGATAGAAAAAAGTACAGATCTGCTGGATCGGATAATAGCAGGTTAAAATATAAATTATTTCCTGGCATTTGATGTCAAGATACTTGCCGCATGTGTTCGGTTGTTCTTTGAAGTATTCTGTTAGATCATCGAGTAATCTTCCCAGTTTAGGGATAACTGTCAAAGGTGTATACGTCAACGGGGCATGAGCTATCTCAAGTATTTCTTTGTAACGCTCTTCGCAAAGGAAAGTAAGCTCTGTGAACCAATAGACAAGGCATTCAACATCAGTCAGAGCCAATAATTCCACTTTGGAACCGATAGCTTGCAGGATGCATTGGTTGCTTTGCAGGGTAGTTCCGGGATATTCTTCACTATTGATAAGCAATTCGCCTTTCAATATGAACATTATACAGTTTTGTGTACACTTTTCGGCAGGGGAATGATGTCCTTTAGAATATTGGTTATATATCAATGCTCCTTGGGACGTTTTAGGACATAGCGCACAATCCATCTGCCGAGAGTAACAACTATTTAATGTCATGAAATAGAATATGTGAATGTATTAATATGTAATTGTGGCAACAAAGATAAGATAATTTTGCGAATACTCTAAAGATTTCGGCTATCTTTGCGCCCAACTAATAGATTGGTTTTATGAGAAAAACTGTTTTTTTTGTATTTTTTGTTTCCTTAGTTGTATCTAATCTCTCTGCACAGAATTGGGATATTAATACATTGCACCGGGTGAATAGCTGGGATAATAAGTTTGTCCGCAATTATAATAAATTTATTTCACGCTCTGAACCTTATGTAGCCATAGGGGTTCCGGTAGCTATGGCTTTGACGGCGTGGGCCAAAAAAGACAAAAATTTATTGAAAGATGCCGTATATGTAGGAACAAGTGTGGCAGGTGCATTTGTAGTGACCTATGGTATGAAATATCTTGTTGATCGTGAACGCCCGTATGAACGCTATCCGGATAGGGTACATCCGTATAGTCATGAGAGCAGTCCTTCATTTCCGTCGGGGCATACCGCGACAGCTTTTGCGCTTGCCACTTCTTTATGCGTAAAATACCCTAAATGGTACGTGATAGCGCCTTCTGCTTTGTGGGCTTGTTCGGTTGGGGTATCACGTATGAATGAAGGAGTGCATTACCCTTCGGATGTATTGGCGGGCGCTGCTATCGGTGCCGGCTGTGCGATTGTGAATATTTATGTGAACCGCTGGCTGAATCAATGGCTGTTCGGGAGCAAGTAAAAGAAACTTTATTATTTCACCATCTTTTCATACATTCCCTCATTCAGCACTTTCAAGGCTTGTATCACACTGTTGTTCGTGGTGTTCATTATTTGAAAGTATTCGTTCATGTCCCATAAGTCTCTGGCAATTAATGCCTTTAATTGAGTTTTGATAAGCGGCAGAGATTGCTGGTATTGCTTCTCGTCAAACTTAATCTTTTCCTTATCGGCAAGGGTCCGCATGTTTGCTAACACTTCATCGCTGATTTCAAACTTATTATTGAACGTTTCAAACTTCTTGTATTTGTTTTGTAGCTCTTTTCGGTGGTCTTCTATAAATTTCATTGTAGTTTTGATAACTACACCCTTAGCTACGAGGTTCCGGTGGTAATCCGAATATTGAGTAGTATCTATCGGGACGAAAAAGTCGGGCATAATGCCACCGCCGCCGTAGACGGTACGTGCTAATTTCTTTGTTTGATATTTGAGGGAATCGGGGAAATGTATGCTGTCAGCATGCATTAACTCGCCATGATTAAAGCGGTCTATCAATTCTTGATTGTATTTTTCCAAAGTGCCCTCTCCATTGAACTTTCCGTCAAGGTTGGCAGTTTTGTCATAAGGCTTTTGTATGCAGCGGCCGGAAGGGGTATAGTAGCGTGCGATGGTCAGGCGTATCATGGAGCCGTCCGGCAGGTCGATAGGGCGTTGCACCAATCCTTTGCCGAAAGTCCGGCGGCCTACAATAACTCCTCTATCCCAATCCTGAATGGCCCCGGTTACGATTTCACTGGCAGATGCGGAATACTCATCCACTAAAACGATGAGGCGTCCGTCTTTAAAGTTACCGTTTCCTTTAGCGTAGAAATTGCTGCGGCGTGCTGCCCGCCCTTCGGTATAGACGATAAGGTCCTTTTGCTGCAGGAATTCATTAGCCAAGTCGATAGCGGCGTTTAGATACCCCCCACCGTTTCCTTGCAAGTCAAGTATCAAGTCTTTCATTCCCTTTTTTTGTAACTGTTTCAAGGCTTTAAGGAACTCTTCGGGAGTGGTTGCTCCAAAACGGTTGATACGGATATAGCCTGTTTGGGGCTGTATCATATATGAGGCATCCAAACTAAGGATAGGTATCTTATCCCGTTTTACGGTAAAATACAAAGGTTCGTTTACTCCGCGACGCACAATTGTCAGTTTAACTTCAGAACCTTTTGCGCCACGCAACCGGCTCATTATCTCTTCCGTACTCATTTTGACCCCGGCGATAGCGGAATCGTTGACTGCTATGATACGGTCACCGGCAAGAATACCCACCTTCTCCGAGGGACCGTTGCTGACAGGCTGTACCACAAGCAGCGTATCTTCTATCATTTGGAATTGAACGCCGATACCTTCAAAGTTACCTTGTAGGGGCTCATTCATTTTCTTTACCTCTTCAGCATCGTTATAGGTGGAGTGTGGGTCGAGTTGTGCCAACATCTTGATAATGGCTTCTTCCACCAGCTTATTTTCATCAACGGAATCAACATAGAGGTTGGCGATGGCAAACTCTGCCATTTGCAATTTGCGAATAGCTTCATTACTTGCTTTTTGGGCTTGTGCTGTTATAGCACATATACATATTATAATAGTAAAAATCTTCTTCATTACTTTTATCACTAATCACTTATACCGTCATTGCTAATCACTAATCATATCATCACTCATCTCCATTCCTTCCGGAATGAACATACTTATGTCTTTCCCGAATTGCAGCAGTTCGCGTACGGTAGTCGAACTTACGCAAGTCAACTCCGGTTCCGTAAAGAGCAGGATGGTTTCTATTCCGGTCAGCTTGCGGTTTATATCCGCAATTGTTTCCTCGTACTCAAAATCCTTTACTGTGCGTATTCCGCGTATAATCAGGTTGGCACCCACTTCCTTGGCAAAGTCGATGGTCAGGCAATTGTACGACTGTACAATGATGCGCGGCTCGTTCCGGTAGTAATCCCGTATCATTTTTTCGCGCTTTTCAATGGGGAAATGCGTATTCTTATTCTCGTTGATACCTATTCCTATGACGATTTCGTCTATGAAAGTCAGTGCGCGACGCACTACCGAGGAGTGGCCGATTGTAAACGGGTCGAATGTACCCGGAAAGATTGCTCTTCTCATGATGCTAAATCTTCTTCTATAACCAGGTTGTCAATGATAAAGTTCTGCCGTTCCATGGTGTTCTTGCCCATGTAGAATTCCAATAACTCTTTTACTAAATCAGTCTTGCGCAGTGAAACTTGTTCCAGACGCATATCTTTGCCGATGAAATGTTTGAATTCATCCGGTGAGATTTCTCCCAGACCTTTGAAGCGGGTGATTTCCGGGTTCGGGCCAAGTTCTTCGATCGCATTTATCCGTTCGTCTTCTGTATAGCAATAGTTTGTTTTCTTTTTGTTGCGTACACGAAATAGTGGGGTCTGCAAGATATATACGTGTCCTTTCTTTATTAAATCAGGGAAGAACTGAAGGAAGAATGTGATGATTAACAGGCGAATATGCATCCCGTCCACATCGGCATCAGTGGCAACAATCACTTTGTTGTAGCGAAGCCCTTCAATTCCGTCTTCGATGTTCAATGCTGCTTGCAACAGATTGAACTCTTCGTTTTCATAAACCACTTTCTTGGTCAGTCCGTAAGAATTGAGAGGCTTGCCACGTAAGCTGAATACGGCTTGCGTGTTTACGTCGCGGCTTTTGGTGATAGAGCCGCTGGCAGAATCGCCCTCTGTGATGAAGATACACGAATCTGTCTCCTGTTCCTTACCTTTCCCGTCACTCAGATGGAAACGGCAGTCACGTAGCTTACGGTTATGCAGGTTGGCCTTCTTAGCTCGTTCGCGGGCCAACTTGGTTACTCCGGCAATGGCTTTACGTTCTTTTTCGGAGTCCTGTATCTTTTGCAACATAACTTCGGCTACCAACGGGTTTTTGTGAAGGAAATTGTCCACTTCCGTTTTAATGAAATCGCCCACATATTTGTTTACGGTCGGACCGTCGGGCCACATATTGTTGGAGCCGAGTTTTGTTTTGGTTTGGCTTTCGAACATGGGCTCTTCCACATCAATGGCAATGGCGGCCACCAGTCCGTTGCGGATGTCGGCATAGTCCTGGTTCTTGTTGTAGAATTCTTTGATAGTACGGGCGATATGTTCTTTCAATGCAGTTTGATGCGTACCGCCTTGTGTGGTATGCTGTCCGTTTACGAAAGAATAATATTCCTCTCCGTATTGGTTGGTGTGTGTAAAAGCTATCTCGATGTCTTCGCCTTTCAGGTGGACAATATCATAAAGACCCTCACTGGTCATGTTGTCTTTCAACAAGTCTTCCAGTCCATGGCGGGAGATGATCCGCTGTCCGTTGTAGATGAAAGTCAGTCCCGTATTAAGATAAGTGTAGTTACGCAACAGTGTTTCTACAAACTGGTTCTGGAAAGAGTAGTTGAGGAAGAGGGTGTTGTCCGGTTCAAAGAAGATATAAGTACCATTTTCTTCTGTGCTGTCTTCCGTTACATCACTTTGCAGTACTCCTTTTTCAAAAATTACGGTACGTACTTTGCCGTCACGATAACTCCGTACTTCAAAACGGCTGCTGAGTGCGTTGACGGCTTTGATGCCGACACCGTTCAGACCGACGCTTTTTTTGAAGGCTTTGCTGTCATATTTCCCGCCGGTATTCAGTTTGCTGACTGCTTCTACCAGTTTTCCTTGCGGAATGCCCCGTCCGTAATCGCGTACACTTACGCGGAGATTGTCCTCGATGTTGACTTCAATACGTTTGCCGGCACCCATTTTAAATTCATCGATGCTGTTGTCCATCACTTCTTTCAGCAATACGTAGATACCGTCATCATTCTGCGAACCGTCGCCAAGGCGGCCTATGTACATGCCCGAACGGACACGAATATGCTCCATGTCGTCCAAATGGCGAATGTTATCTTCGTTGTATTCCACTTCGTTGCTGCCGATGTTTGCACTGGTTGCCTTTTCCTCGTAATCGGCGGAAGCTTCCAATGGCAAAGTCATATTATTATCTTCCATAGAAAAACATCTTGTATTGTAAGCATTGATATTCCGCAAAGTTAATAAGAAAATCAATAAAAACACCTATGTAAACAAATATATGCCCTGAAACTTTGCCATATTTAATATGGAATAAAGAGATTTTGGCAACGAAGAAATAGTACTCTATCTAAAAGATCCACAATTTTTTAGATGGCTTTGATAAATGCTCTTCTCCTCTTGTGTTGTTCGGTTTTGAAGTATTCCCACTGTGCCTGTACTTTTCCATTCAACTCCAGTTCCGGGTTACTCTCTGCAAACACAAAACCCAGTTTCTGATAGACGGGGATTAAGTCGGAAAACAGCAAAGCATTTACACCTTTATTCTGATATTCGGGTTTTACGGCTACGAGCAACAAATCCAGCATCTTGGCGCGACGTTTCATGAACAAGGCTTTCAGCAGGTGATACCAACCGAAAGGCAATAAACGCCCATGAGACTTTTGTAGAGCTTCCGATAGGGAGGGCATGGAGATACCTACGGCTACCAGTTTGTCTTCGGCATCTGTAACCAGTGTCACCATACGCAGGTCAAGAATGGGCAGGTACATTTTTACATATTGGTCAATCTGGCGCTGTGACAAAGCTGAGTAACCGTACAACGGGCTGTATGCTTCGTTCATCAGTTCAAAAATGGCTTGTCCGTAGTCATGGGCAATCTTCTTGGCAGAAGAGTATTTTTTGATTTTGAGATTATATTTGCGTTGGATTAGTTCCGAGATACGTTTGTGCTTGTCGGGTATGGCATCAGGAATGTAAATCTTGTATTCCACCCAATCGGCATCTTTCTCAAATCCCATACGTTCCATGTGCTGCGGGTAGTAAGGATAGTTATAGGTGGTTGCCATTGTGCTGAGCTGATCGTAACCTTCGATGAGCATGCCTTCCGCATCAAAATCGGTAAAGCCTAACGGGCCCTGTATGTGGGTCATCCCTCGTTCTTTGCCCCATTCTTCGACAGTATGTATAAGGGCTTCAGATACTTCGGGGTCGTCGATAAAATCAATCCAGCCGAAGCGTACCTCTTTCTTGTTCCAAGTCTGGTTGGCTTTTTGATTGATGATGGCGGCTACGCGTCCTACGATTTTGTTGTTCTTATAAGCAAGAAAATAATCGGCTTCACAAAATTCGAAAGCCGCATTTTTCTTCTTGTTGAAAGTTTTGAGCATATCATCGTAAAGATCGGGTACTGAATACGGATTGCTTTTGTATAGTTCGTAATTAAAGCGGATAAACTGTTTCAGCTCTTTCTTCGTGGAGACTTTTTTAATTGTAATTGTCATAGTTGTATGTTGTTATGAGTGGGCAAAGATACGGAAAATCTTTAAAGTCCGTTGTCTTACAGGCTATAAATGAGGAATGTTGTATATGCAATGTAACAAAGCACCATGATACTTCCTTCGATACGGGTGATGGTGCGTTTGGCAAAAAACAGCCCGAACATCCAAAGCAGTATGCCCGATCCTATCAGTACCCATAGGTCCAAATTAGTAATGCCTGTCAGGTGTAATGGCGTTATGGAAGCACTGCACCCTAATACGAAGAATACATTGAACAAATTGCTTCCCACTACATTACCGATGGCTATTTCCGGATTTTTCTTTAAAGCTGCGACGATGGACGTGGCAAGTTCGGGGAGCGATGTGCCACCCGCTACTAATGTCAGTCCGATAACGGACTCGCTCACTCCCAGATTACGCGCAATGCCGCTTGCACCGTCTACAAAGAGACTTCCGCCGGCAATCAGTGCGCCGAGCCCTCCCAGGATATAGAGAATGGATTTCCAAAGCGGCAGTTGCTTGATGTTCTCCTCATCGCCGGCGGCTTCCTCAGGAGTGTGCGAGGCGATAGCAAAAGTGTAGCTCATGAAAATTGCAAAGAAACAGAGCAACAACAGGCCATCGGTGATGCTGAGGATATTAGCTTCGTCTCCATTCAGGAATATGTCGTTGGCACAAATCAGCAAGGCTATGGAGGAGAGGATGCACAAAGGTATTTCTTTCTGCAGTGTATTTCGGGTTACGGCAATGGGGGCAAACAGTGCGGTGCAACCCACAATCATCAGTGTATTGAAGATATTGCTTCCTACTACATTGCCAATGGCGATGTCTGCGCTTCCTTTCAGTGCGGAAGATACGCTGACCGTTAATTCAGGGGCGGAGGTCCCGAAAGCAACGATTGTCAGTCCGATAACGATATTAGGTATATGAAACCGTTTGGCGACAGATGCTGCTCCGTCTGTCAGTCCGTTTGCTCCCAATAAAATGAGAAGGAGTCCTCCTACAAGTAATAGAATGTTCATGGAATATATTGTTTTGCGGACAAAGATAGTGCAAACCAATAGTAGAATAAAATGAACCGGTTCATTTTTTGTGAAATATAAGAGGACTCTCGTCTTTTCTAATTAGAAGGATTATTTGTTGCGTGTCACTGTATGCAGCACATTGCCGTCTTTGTCGATCATGCGCAGTTCCAAAGTTTTTTTATTGGCAGATACAATGGAGAAGCCGGATGCAGGGCTGCAAAACACAGTGCCTTCAATGGGTTTGACCTTGCGGCTGAGTGAACCGGAGGAATTGGTGATATAATCGATATTGCTGCCCGGTACGCGGACGTGCTGGAAGTTGTGGATATGCCCGCAGATGTACATATCCACTTTGTGCTTGCGGAGTATCGGGTCGAGACGTGCCTGCATATCCAGACGTTCACTCTCGTCTTTGGGAGTTTCGGCATAAATGGGATGGTGTCCGGCAACAATTATCCAGTCTTCTTTGGCAGAAGTCAAGACGGAGTCTATCCATGCAAGTTGTTGCTGGTAATCCTGTTTGCAAGCATCGGGATAGGTTTCTTTTTCATTGCGGTATTTGTCTATCAGCGGAGCAGTATCTATCCAAACCACCCGGATAGTCATGTCCTTGTCTGCGAAAGTTTTAGTATAGTAGCGTGCAGGCATTGTCCAGCGGCGGCTGACATTTGAATAATCCTGTACGGCCTGTGTATTGCCGCGGTATTCGTGATTGCCCAGCAGTGGAAACCAGTCTATCATCAGTTCGGGATGACTGTAAATCAGTTCGTAATTGGTCATCCACAGCGGGTCGTTGACGGAGCGTACGCCTTCAAAGTGGTGTACGTCGCCTGTGGCGAGTACGAATTCCGGGTCTGCGCCGTTTTCCGCCATAACTCCCATTAGTTCGGCAATGGTTTTCTGGTCATAATAACCGTTACGCCCTAAGTCGTTGGCTACATAAAAGTTGAACTTCTTGTCGAATACGGAATAATCAGTGATTTGGGCGGTTGCCAGATTGCCCAACAGGGCGACGAATAATAAAAGGAATATTTTCTTCATTGTTTTGATATTGTTTTTTCATTACAGAGATACAGTGTTTCACTGAGTTCTTTCACTTAGCTTCCACTAAAGGAAATACTTTGTGAAGTTCTGTACGCTCTGTGATGCATTGTATATTTAGAAATTAATTTTCACTCCGGCGTTCACTTTTACGCCATAGTATTCAGCTTGCATGGTGCGGTTCTTTGTACCCTGATAGTAACGGAGCGGTTGGTTCAGCAGGTTGTTGGCTTCGGCATAGAAGGTTGTCTTGATTTTCTTGCCGAAAGTGTAGCTGGCGTTGGCATCCATATAATTCACTTTGTCGTAGTAACGGTCATAGAAAGCGCTTTCGCCCATTTCGTCAATAAACTCGGAAGCGAAGTTGTAGCTTAAACGTATGTTCAGTCCGGCTTTTTCGAAATAGAGTGAGGCATTGGCTGTGTGCGCCGGTGACCCCGGCATACTGAGACCTTCTTCGTTTTCGCGACCTTCAAAGTTGAAGTCTTCTATGCGGGAATGGGTATAAGTATAGGTTCCGTAGAAGCCGATACACTTCAAGGCAGGAGCAATGAAGCTGAAATCACGTTGGTAAGAGAGCTCTATGCCGAGCAGATTGGCATTGCCTGCGTTTTTGGGCTGCGTGAAGCGGGTATATACGTTACCCTGGTATTCGTAGTTGTTACTGATTTGATTTACAATGAAATCGTCGATCTTCTTGTAGAAGACACCGGCGCTGACCAGACCGATGCTGCGGAAATAATAGTCGGCGCTCAAGTCGAAGTTATAAGACATGGCGGGCTTCAGTTCCGGGTTACCGATGGTGATTTCATTGTCGGAGCGTTTGATGTTTACGCTTGGTACAAGGGCCGAATACTTAGGGCGTGACAGCGTCTGGGTGAATGAGCCGCGTACTTTGAAGTCCTCGTTTACGTTCCATTTCATGAGCAAGGACGGCAGAAAGTTGATGTAACTGTTATGGCGGCGTTCGGTTTTGCTGGTGATGTCTTCATCGGCATCATAAGTACGCCCGGTATAGGCCAAGTTGGTATTTTCGATACGAAGGCCGGACATCAGCTCCACGCGGTCTGTTATTTTCTGGTCAAAGCGGACATAGCCGGAACTGACTGTTTCGCGGGCTTCAAAGTTTCCGGCCAATTCTTCCTGCACCTGTTCTTTCTCGAACAGTGAAGCATTGTTGAGATCTAATGAGCCTGTATATTCTTTGCCGGCATAAATACCTGCCTGATACTTGTTGTTGGGCATGAAGTGTTTGTTGGATTGGTCTACGGTATTTTTAAGGCTGTTTTCCATGAAAGCATCCTCATTCAGCGGGGAGTATTCGTAGAAGTCCACTTCTTTATCTTTGGTTTTACGCACTACCTTTGCACCGAACTTCAGTTTGTTGCCGTTCTTGAACGGAAGTTTGAAGTTGGCGGAGAATTTCAAGTCTTGTTCTTTGATGTCTTCCTGTTGTTCGGTCAGTTCTTTCAGGCTGAACTCGTCGTTCAGGGTCATTGTGGAACCGTCTTTGGGAGTGGCAAACGGCTGGCGTTCATTGCTCAGGTCTACATTGAACTTCTGTTTCTTGAGTTGGAAGTCGATGTAGCGTTCGTTGGGACGTTCTTCGCTGGCTTTGGCATAACTGGCGTGCCAGTCCATGGCGAACGGACCGAAAAGATGTTCGCCTCCGAGGGCAAAATCCATGGTTCGCTGGCGTTCCAGGCGTGCATTGCGGTTATCGGGTGTTCCGGCTTTGGTTTGTATGCGTACGGTGGCGCTGCCGTCCGCTTCAAGGTCTTTCAGATTGGTACGGTAACGGTTTTCCCAGTCGTTACGGTTGTTGAAGATACCCTTGAAAGTCAGTTTGTGGTTGGCGTTGATGTCCCAGTCCAGAGCTGCGGAGTAACTCTGCCGTTCGCGGGTTACGTAGTACTGGCGTATTTGATAGTCGTTGACATATGTTTTGCCATCTTCACCCTGTTCCCATGTAAACTCGGTGTCGTAAGACCCGGAAGGAGAGTTTTGGTAGGAGGCAGATATCATCAGTCCTAATTTGTCATTGAAGAAACGGTCGCCATAGGTGAATCCCAAGTTCAACTGTGCTTTTTCGCTAATCCAGTTGTAACCTGTGCCTGCGGTTGCGGCAATGGTGCGTTTATAAGGTGAGTTCTTTGTTATCAGATTGATGGAACCGCCAATGGCATCGGCATCCATATCCGGAGTTACCACCTTATTTACTTCGATAGTCTGAATCATGTCTGCCGGAATCAGGTCAAGCTGTACGTTACGTGTGTCGCCTTCGGCAGAGGGTATGCGATTGCCGTTGATCGTTACGGAACTTAAATCGGCGCTTGTCCCGCGGACTTGTCCGAAACGGGCCTCTCCCTGGTCATATTGCACGTTAATTCCGGAGATACGCTTCAGGGCGTCGCCGATGTTGGAGTCGGGAAACTTGCCTACTTGGTCGGCAGATACTACATTGGTAATTCCCAAATTGCTCTTTTGGGCGTTGATGGCACGACGTTGTCCTTGGAAGGCTCCGCCTACAACTACCTCCTGAAGTTCAACCCCTTCGTTCAGTACTACGTCTTTTTCTAAAGTACGTCCGGCAGGAATGGTGATTTTCAGTTCTACGGGTGAGTAGCCCACGTAGCTCACCTTTACTGTATAAGTTCCCGGGTCGAGGTTGGGGAATGTGTAGAAGCCGTTGACGTCGCTTGTTACTCCGGTGTGTAGTTTTTCGATATAGATTGAAGCACCCGGGAGAGTTTGCTTTGTTACATCAATGATACGGCCGCGCACCGTACCTTGTTTAACAATATTTGCTTTTTCATCGGCCATTGCCGCGTTGCCGGACGTTGCGAATAAGAGCAAGAATAAGAATGCTTTTGCAAATTGTTTCATACCTGTTATTATCTGTTAATAATTTGCGGCAAAAGTAGAGGTATGCCGTTACGTGCGGTTTACGGGAGGTTGAAGAAAGGGTAACAATTAGGTTACAAACTCATTACAGGAGCGAGTGGAGTGGCTGGACAATGCAATCAACAATATGTAATAATAGCATCAACAAACATTTATCTTTAAATAGGTGTCAGTAAGAAAGTAAAAACAACTTTCTGTTGACATCTTTGTTTTTCGGGATAGAGTGGAATAGAGGAATGTGGTATGGAAAGAGAATAAATATTGCAGTTGTTCTGCATAATATACGTGCTTTATGCAGTTTCTTCCGAAGAAAAGTTAATATCATAGTAGCAGGTTGTTAATATGATGCCGGCAAAACATTCACTTCTTGCCGACAAAACATCAACTTCCTCTACGTAAAGTTCATGTTTGGCCGTATAAAGTAGAACTTTACGTTGGTAAAAGTGAAATTAATGGAATAAGATAAGGGCTTTTCCATTTATTAGAAGAACCCATATTTCGCTATCTTCCTACAAGATAGTAAGTTGTGAAATCCCGTTCGCGTATTTCTGCTTAGACGGGCAATCGGGCGTAAATAATGCATCCTGATGCGGGTGGAAATACAAAGTGTCAAAATGAAAACGAAAGTTGCCCTATGGTTGGCAAATAATAAGCACTTTCTTTTCGTTCGCCAATGTGGTAGCGAATAAATAAGTGTCGCCGCCTTCAGCCAGTTTCAGCCGTTTGCGCAGTTCGGCTACGCTGGCGGGAAAATTGCGTACGGTGAGGTTGGCTTTTTTCCCCGTTCCTAACAGTTCTTTGAGTTCTTTCTTGTTGAGGCTGCTGCTACCGGTGATCAGGAACCTGCGTCCGGGAAAGTCCGGTATATATTCGTCGGAAGTATAAAGGTGGCTGTTAGGGTGCAGCTTTTCTACATTATATATAGATGAAACGCTGCGGAAGGCTCCGGCTTTCAGAATGGAGGCATTAGGTTCGTACAGATACGTTTTTAATGTGGAGATATACGGACATGAGTATTCTTTTTCTTGCTGCCGGGTGAATAAGAGGCATTGAGTTGTTTGCGATGTCATGAGATTGATGCAATGAATGGGAACTTCCTCGGAGGATAGATGCGTTTCGCGCCCCAATACGAGCAGAAGCTCTTTGCATTCATTATTGACGGAAACAATGTGGGCGACTTGTACATGTTTCAAATCATGCAATGCGAGGGCCAAATCCAGCATGGGAGAGAGCTTGACCAAGACATGCGGGGCTTTTTCAAGTAATAAATCCTCTAAAGCGGAAACGTCGGGTTCGCAGTCGCTGATAGCTACTGTTTTACCACCACGTCCGTCACGCCGGGCAGGATCTATGAATATCCAGTCCACAGATTCCATTTCTTGCAGATAGCGGATGCTGTCTTCGTGGCAGACAGAGATGTGGTCCAGCCCCAAAGCGGGAAAGTTGTGTCGGGCAATCTCACAAAGTGCTTCTTGGCGTTCCACGTAAGTGGCTTTTCGGAAGCAGGAGGACAAAAAAGCGCAGTCGATGCCGAAGCCGCCAGTGAGGTCGGTGAAAGATTCCGTTGGTTCGGGAGTATTATTCTCTTCGGAACTCTGTCGCCCTGCTTCCAACAGGTGTCTTATAATCTCTGCCTTGTATCGCGCTGTCATTTCGGAGGAGCATTGCTCCAGAGAAAGGTGGACTGGGTAGAGTATGTTTTCGTTTTCGGCCCATGCAGGTATCTTCTCTTTGGCAATCTGCCAGCCAAAGATCTGCGTGATGGCGGCAGGCATATCCACCGAGGGATAACGGTGTGCCTGCAAAGCAAGGAGTCGTACATCTTCCCGACGGTGTGTGCGGATGAAGTGTAGAGTGTCTTGGCTATGTATTTCAGTCATTCGGGGCTTTTCCATTTTGTTTTATAACTTAGAGTCCAGAAAATGGCCGTATTGATTAATCAGGAATTCATGGGGATTTTCTAAATTAACAATGTAATTCAGCAGTTTCTGTTCCTGAATTATGTCATATGCTTTTGCAAACATTTGGTCCTTTCTCAATAAATCTTTTGAAATGAATGTCTTGAATATGTAAATGTGTTCTTCACGACTGATAATATCGCCTATTGCGTATCCGTCTTGAAAACTTATGGCGCATGTATTCTGTCCTAAACCGGAGACTCTCATAATACCTAAATAGCTGTTCTTTATATATTGATTGATAAGTTCTTGCTTACTAATCTCAGTGTCCTTTACGAATCTTGAATGATATCGGGAGAAAAAATGAGGTGGAAATATATAGATATTATGCTCACCTGCAATGATATATTCGTAAACATAAGTGCCTTCTTCTGTTTGTACCTCGGATGCGGCAATACATGCAGCGTCTTTAGAAAATTTTTTGTTTATTGCATAGTAATATATAAACCAATCATTATTTGTTGTCTTACTGAAGTAATGGATAGGATTGAATATCATTGGCAAGCAATGGCTTTTGATAATTGCCCTGTGTATTTTGGAATCATAATTCCTTCTAAGATAAGGGACTATATTGTCGAATATATCTTTTTGCATCTCCCTTCTGAGTGTAAAAGGGTTCATTGTTCTTGTTATCATTCTGGAGTAATTGATATTTTGTTACAAAGATAACCAAAACAAATTGTTCTGCACTAATATAAGTCAACTTCAATGTTTGATTTATATTATTTGTGAGATTAGTCTGAGAAAGTCAGGTGGAATGCATCCGGGCTTGCCGGAAATGGAGATTGTTGAGGCTTTAAGGAATTATCCGGTACTTCTTTTTGGCTGTCTGCCGGCTGACGCGGTTGAAGTGCCACCATTCACTGGGAAGCGTGCGGAAACCGGCTTCTTTCATCACCTTGCGCAAGAGCCGGCGGTTCTCCAGTTCGTGTATGGTGAGCTTGCCGGTTCGTACCAATTGTTCTTCTTCGGTGATGTGTGCCTCCTTGCCGAGATAATCTACGGGAGTACCCATTGGAAGTGGTTGCCCTTGTGCATCGACAATGCTGATGTCTACAGCCATACCGTAGTTGTGCAGGCCACCGCCGCGTGCAGGATTGGATACGTATATATATTGGGGAGTTCCTTTTACGATGTTCCACATTTTTTGTTGGACAGACATCGGGCGCGCTGCGTCATAGACAATAAGACTGTAACCGGGGCATATTTCTTTCAATCGTTTTTGGGCTTGCAACAGGCTTTTCAATGCTTCCGGATGAAGATAGGCTTCGTGCAAGTCTTCATACAGCACTTGTCCTGTGAAGTTGTTTGCACGAGTGTACATCAAATCTATGCCAATACTGCTGTCTGCTTCGGCAATATTAATGAAGCCGAGTGAATCCAAATAGGCAGCCGTTTTACTTTTGGTGGGGCGCATGAGGGGTACTATGTCTGTACAGTCATTTTCTGCCGCAACGTTTTGTTCGGAAGGCTGCCGGTGGCATCCGTTAGGGATAATAACCAGTATGCATATAAGGAACAGGTGCTTTATTGTCTTTGTCATATTTCAATCATCCTTGTATGTACAAAGATAATTGAAATATGATAAAACTACAGATATATACACTCATAATTCTATTGGCGTAGGAAAGCCCATAGTGTTAAGTTTAGAGTTTATAAGAGGGTGGAGTTATAAATAGCTGTTTTTTTATGGATATTCTTGTTGTTTACAATAATTATATTTGTAATGCATTGATAAATAGTTTGTTGTCTGCGTATGTGTTACGTGTAAGATAAGAAATGTAACGAAAAACGAGAAAGATGTAATATTAATAAAGAAATGTGTAGCATGTTTTAAAAAGATGTATTAAGTATTCTTTGTACATTTGCAATGAGACCGTTAAACTCGCTATACGAAGTCTGTGTTATGAAAAACATGGCTATGTGACACAGAATCCTTGTTATATGAAATTTCACTTGTTCTTTGATAAATTATGCTTTATCATGAGAATTCTATAAATCTGACGTTAGAGTGTGTAGCTTTAAGTTGATATAGTGCTGGCTGAAACTATGTGAGATACTATTGCAGGTTGATTATTCCATTGAAAATGATATTAGATATGAATAAAAGAAGTATAATAATTACAGTTAGCTTGCTCTGCTCTTTTATGTGTTGGGGGCAAGGCTTTAAGAACCCGGTTCTTCCGGGCTTTCATGCCGATCCTAGTGTTTGCCGGGTAGGTGATGATTTTTATTTGGTAAACAGTACTTTCCAGTATTTTCCGGGAGTCCCGGTCTTCCACAGTAAAGATTTAATTCATTGGGAGCAGATAGGGGCATGTTTGACGCGCCCTTCTCAAGTGAATCTGGAAAACATGGATGGCAATAACGGTATCTATGCTCCTACTATCCGCTATCATGATGGGATATTTTACATGGTGACGACTATTTTCCCTTCTCGGAAACATTTTTATGTTTATACGGATAATCCGGCTGGCGAGTGGTCTGAGCCTATTATGATAGATTTTGTGACAGGTAGTTGTGATCCTACTCTTTTCTTTGATGAAGGTAAATGTTATTTTCTTTGGAAGGATGGGACAATTAAAATTTGTGAGATTGATGTCAAGACCGGTAAACAGCTATCTGAGATTAAACGTCTGTGGTCGGGAATGGGAGGACGTTATCCTGAGGGACCCCATCTATATAAAAAAGACGGATATTATTATCTGCTGTTGGCGGAAGGGGGAACAGAACATGGTCATCATGTGACGTTGGCCCGCAGCCATTATTTAGAGGGGCCTTATACGCCATGCCCGTCGAATCCTATATTGTCCCATTTTAATAATGAGATGCAGAATAGTCCTATTCAAGGATTGGGACATGCTGATTTCGTGCAAGCCCCGGACGGCTCTTGGTGGGTGATTTTTTTAGGCTATCGTACACATGGTTATTTGCAACATGTGATGGGGCGTGAAACATTCTTAGCTCCTGTGCAATGGGAGAAGGGAAGTTGGCCCGTTGTGAATAAGAATGGAACTGTTCAAATTGATATGGATTGCAAAACCCTGCCACAGGTGAAACTGCCGGAAGAACCGGAAACTGATGATTTTTCTCAAACAAAGCTGGCATGGTGTTGGAGCTATTTATGTAATCCGTTTTTTGAAAATTATTCATTGACAGAACGTAAGGGGTATTTACGTATGAAGGCGAGTGAGAAAACGATCGATCAGGTAGGAACACTGACTTTTATTGGACGCAGGCAAACTGAACCTCGTTTTCAGGCAACTACAGCCATTGATGTTTCTTCCCTAAAAGAAGGGGGAGAAGCTGGAATTACCGCTTACGCAGCTCATACTAATCATTATGATGTTGTAGTGGAATGTCGTGGGGGAAGGAAGTATGTCAAGGCATATATACGTATTGGACAAGTACGGCACGTAGAGAAAGAATTCCCATTGAATACGGACTTGATTTATCTTCGTATAGAAGGTGATTATAACTATTACCATTTGTCATATTCAGAGGATAATCATCGGTTTTTCCCTTTGGGTAAAATGGAGTATCGCTATCTTAGCACAGAGACCATCGGAGGATTTACCGGAGTTCATTTAGGGCTTTTTGCGCAGCAGGCAAAAGGTAAGTCGGGTGGAAGTGTGGATGTGGATTGGTTCCGTTACAGTGTAGTAAAATAAGAAAAGATAAAAATGTTCTATTAGAATAAAGAATAGGTTATGAGAGTCAGAACAATATTTTTTAATTTGTTGTGTATGATAGTTTAGTTGCCGGTATCTTCTGTATGGGCAGTTGACACTTTTGTCGTTTTTAATTCGGATAATGTCAAGTTTGGCTTGGTTACTTCTCATAGTAAGGCATTTTCGGTTTTGTGTGATGAAGAGGAACATAAAGGAGTCTTGACTGCCGTAAGGAATCTGCAGACTGACTTTCAAAAGTAACTTCCGTACGTCCGGATATGGTGTACAGTGCTGACGGGACAGTACGTGTCATTGTTGGTTCTTACGATAAAAGCTCATTTATCCGTCAGTTGTTGAAGGCCGGAAAGTTGGAAAATGATCTTCTGAAAGATAAAAATGAAAAATTCATCATAACTACGCTTCATAATCTTCTAAAGGGACTCGAAGGTGAGTCCTGCTCATTGCCGGAAGTGACAAGCGCGGTACTATTTATGGAGTTTATGAGCTTTCGCGTCAGATAGGAGTTTCACCTTGGTATTGGTGGGCGGATGTTCCCGCAACGCATCAAGATGCTTCCGATGTCAATTGGGAGAAAGGTACGCATACACTGACCGTTTGTCCGTTAGCTCTTTCTATGGTACCGCATAAAATTGTGGTGAATTGTGGTGGAGATGAACCAAGTCATTTAAATCTTATGAAAAATCCTTATCGGAGAGAACGATAAATATATTATATATAAACTTTAAAACGTATCGCTAGTTGAGCTATGAAAGATGCATTGATTAACAGGCGAGAGTTTTTGAGAAACTTAGGAGTTATAGGTGCGGGCACCCTATTGTCCATAAGTCCATGGCTTTCTGTTTTTTCAGAAGTTGTAGAGACATTGAGTGAAAAATGCCATCTGGCGATTATAGGTACGGGGTCAAAGGGGCATTTCCTGATGAGTTTTTCGTTGCAGAATCCTAAGGTGGAGATTGTTGCATTGTGCGGCATATACAATTTTCTATGGAAAAAGCATTGAATTTGGTTCGGGAAACTAAGATATATACAGGGATTATCGGAAAGTCTTGGAAAATAAGACCGTCGATGCGGTATTGTAGTTAATTTTATATGCATAGAATTAGGTAAGCTATTAATTTTTGTAACTTACCTTTTCATTGTTTATATAGAAAAGGAAAATGAAACAGAAGGCATTTGGTGTTATTCAGAGTTATTATAAACACTCACCTGTTTATGGTGGAGTATTTTATGCCTGTTTTTTTTCAATGCATACGCGTATTGACATTGTACTATGCGGTCAACAGAGTGAAGAAGAGTTTTTACTTGTGGTTGATGCAATTTATGATCGGTTATGCCAAATAGAAAAGTTAGGTAATTGTTATGATGCAGATAGTGAACTGGCACAGTTAAATCAGTTTGCTGCTATACGCCCGCAACCGGTCAGCCATGAACTCTATAATATGCTTGCATTTTGTGTAGATTGTAATGCACGTACTAATGGGCATTTTGATATAACAGTTCATTCTACTGATTATGCTCCGGATTTAATTTCAAAAGTTCAGTTATCACCGAAAGAACGAACGTTGTTTTTTCAACATCCTGGAATCAATATCAATCTCTCTGGTTTCCTGAAAGGGTATGCATTGGAGAGTATACGTGATTTGTTGCGATCTTATGAAGTGAAGGATGCATTGGTGAATATGGGAAACAGTTCTGTGCTCGCATTGGGGAAACATCCCCTAAATGACGGCTGGAAAGTTGGTTTTGGGCAGAATGTTGTTTCACAGAACCAAGAACAAGAGATTTTGCTTAAAGATGAATGTCTGACAATTTCAGGTAATAATTCTTTTGAACGGAAACACATTATTATCCCTAATTCCGGTAAATTGGTAGAAGGAAAGTGGGCTGTTGCAGTGGTTACGAAAAGTGGGGCTGTGGGGGAGGTATTGTCTACTGCATTGTTTGCTGCTGATGCTCGTCAATGGAAATCTATAAAAGAAGAATTCAGTCCGCGTCTAGTTTTAAAACTGGTTTAATGAAAGAATTATTGATATATAGAATGTGGCTATTTGAAGCTAACGAGTAGATCAACGTCGAACTTATGGTTAAGTTGAAACAGAGACATTGCTTCTGACCATACAATGAAAACTTGATCAAAGATATTGCAAATGATATGCGGATTGAGGAAATCTTGCTACATCTTGATTTTGGTATGCAAACAATGTGTATTAGAAGTAATAGCTTTTTCTGTTTTGTGTGGTTGATTGGGGTACTGATACGTCTTGTTATCTCTAGGCTGGTTTTCTTTGTGTTTGAGCATGAAAATATTGATGTATATTATTTTCGGAATAGAAAGAGGATGATCTACAAGCTCTTTTAGTATTCTTTTTTAGATTGCATGAAAAAAAACTATAACGAATTAGCGAAAAAATTTGTTAGTTTAAAATATATATGTATATTTGCAGAGTAACAATATAACGAATGCTATAAATCCAAAAAACAATTTTAAATAATTGCATTTCAATTTCTATATACTATATGTCCTTACTAAGAAAAACATCATTGAAAGATATCGCAGAAGCTGCAGGCGTTTCTACAGCATTGGTTTCATTCGTTTTGAATGGTAAGGAGAAAGAATATCGTGTAGGGGAGAAAACGGCCCAACGTATATTGAAAATTGCTAATGAGATGAATTACCAACCTAATCTTGCTGCAAAGAGCCTTAGAAGTGGTAAGACGAAGACAATTGGATTAGTGGTTTCGGACATTTCTAACCCGTTTTTTTCCCAATTAGCTCGTGTCTTGGAACCTGAATTCAAACTGACAATGCAACAGTGTCGAATTCATTGTTAGTTAATAATTTAAATTTTTCCTTTGGGGTCAT
>ENA-UEQA01000462-UEQA01000462.1-human-gut-metagenome-genome-assembly--contig:-NODE-462-length-21315-cov-9.805019_pt1 | contig 21315 bp, 17 predicted proteins | sample MGYA00242936_ERZ507937 | MGnify/ENA primary metagenome ERZ507937 (study PRJEB26167, sample SAMN06115468) | human gut metagenome | host: Homo sapiens | place: China:Chongqing | collected 2016-06-16... | reverse complement strand
GCGTAACTGGCGCCAGATGTTTAAGGATTATGTGAATAAAAGGAACGCAGAGAAAAAGGCACAGGGAAAGAAATAAAAAGTGTTGTATGAAACAGGAAAGTAAGGTCGGCTACCGTGATATCTTTCGGCAGACCGAGTACATGAAAATTATGATAGCGGCATTGATCAATCGTTTCGGAGATTCCATTGACGCAATTGCATCCACATGGATTGTCTATGAAATCACAGGAAATGCCGCATGGTCGGCTATCATTTATGGTGTGAATAGAATCCCATCTATTATCATTACGCCGTTAGCCGGAGCATGGGTAGAGGGACAGAAAAAGAAAACAATCATGATTGTCACGGATTTGATACGTGCGGTCTGTGTTGCATTTGTGGCAACCGGGTATCTGTTTGGATTTTTACAGGCATGGATGCTGCTGGTTACAACTTTGACGATTTCTACGGTAGAGGCATTCCGGGGACCGGCAAGTGCTGCATTGACGCCAAAGGTGCTGGAAAAAGAATACTATGAATATGGAATATCGTTATCGACAACCTTGTCAAGTATGGTAGAATTAATCGGAACGGCTGTTGCAGCGGCAATTATAGCTGTAATTGGAACTTCCGGTGCAATTTACGTGGATATGACAACTTTTTTGCTGTCCGCACTGATCATTGTATTTGTAAATACAAAAGAGCAGGGGCTTGTCAAGCAGAAATTTGACCGTAAGGCATATGTGAAAGATCTGGCAGATGGATTTTCTTATGTGAAAAAAGATGCAATGATCCGCATTTTTTTACTTTTGGCGGTTTTTTTGAATGCAATTTTAGTTCCATTGAATAGTTTGCAGGCACCCCTTGCCGGTGATATATTGGGCGGTGGAGCGGAGATATTATCGATTCTTGGAATCTCCATAACCGTAGGTATGCTGCTTGGATCCGTCACTTATCCAATGGTACAGCGTATTATTCTGGGAAAGGGGCTTTGGATTGCGAGTGGTTTGGGGATTGCTTTGTTTTATATTATGCTCCCGGTGTGCAGACCGCTTTATACAAGCCGGATTTTGGTTTATGCGTTTACCGCAGTATTTAGCTTTATTCTGGGATATACGGTGGCATTGGTAAATTCGTATTTGAGTGTGTTTGCAGTAAAAAGAATCCGCACAGATTACCTTGCCAGAATATCCGGCATTACAACCGCGGCAGGTGCAGCATCCATGCCTGTGGCATCGTTTCTGGTGAGTATCGTTGTTGCATATGTGGATACATCAGCAATATTTATTACTTCCGGTGTGCTGGCACTGATTGTGACTGTGTGCATGTTTTTTTCCAGAACACTTGGACAAGAGGAAACTGATACGGTTGCAGAAGATGTAGAAATGGTGTGATTATGAGTTGGGATTAATATTGAATTGACACAATATAGATTATTATGACATTATTAAAGGAAGTGAGTATAAGCATCATCGATGGCATGTGAAAAAGCAGGGATCAGAGCCGGGTATATAAGGAGAAAAACATTGAACACGTATATATATAAAACAAAAAAATATATTATCGCCCAGATTTTATGGGATTTGGCAGGTGTTATCTGTCTGGCTTTTTCACCATTGCTTCAACAATGGCTGTTTGATTATGGGCTGCAAAGCCCTCTCAAAAAGATCGTGATGGTGGTATTGGCATATGGTGCATTACTGGTCTTTTATACTTTATCACAGTATTTTTGTGCGTTGTATGCATTTAAAGGCGGAATAAAATTCGAAAATTTACTGAAAAGAGATTTTTTGTATTCTTTGTTTCATATGGAATCTTCAAAGTTCTATAAGCATTCCATTGGCGAATATGTTTCCTTACAGGGAAATGATATTACAGCGTTAGAGCAGGATTATCTGGAGCCGGTTATCAGTATCATACGCTGCGTAAACATGATAATTGTGTATGGTGTCGTGCTGTTTTTCGGAGTTGACTGGAGAATTGCGCTGGTGATAATTCTGACTTCGATATTTGCGATCCTGATACCGAGAATGATAGGAAAATCGCTGACTGACGCAAGAAGTACATATCAGGAACAGATGGCGGAGTACGTTACAGAGATTACGGATTTATTGGAAGGTTTTCGTGTTATTAATCAGATGACGGTAGGAAAAATACTTGATAAGCATGAACACGTTTTAAATGAAACAGCAGAAAAGCGGTATCAGTATGGGAAAAAGAAGAGCATGGTATTAGGCGTGAGCGAATTAACGACTAAATTCGTGAAAATATTTACATTTGCAGTGGTGGCAGTTCTTTTTTATAAGCACGAGATCACTGTAGGAGTCGGAGTTGCCACGCTTAGTTATGTATCTTCTTTCATCGAACCAATTGACACTGTCCTCTATAATTTCACGGCAATACAGTCCATGAAGGACGTGAAGAAAAAAGTATTAGCTTATACGCAGGATACGCATGTCACAGTCCTGCCACGAAAGAAAAAATTAAATTCAGATATAACATTCGAAAATGTGACATTCAAAAGGAAAAGTTTTGCATTGGAAAATATAAATTTAACAATAAAAAAAGGCATGAAGTATGCTGTTGTCGGACACAGCGGAGCAGGAAAATCAACCTTGTTCAAACTTATTATGGGGTATGAAAAAAACAGTTCCGGCGTTATCAGATTAGATGGAGAAGATATCAGAAACTATGACATTTCTGAATTGATATCCTATACGGATCAGAACGAACATATTTACAGAGCGGGGATCGTAGATAATATAACCGTTTTTCATTCTTATCCAATGGATGGGATCGACAGCGTAGGAAAGAATATCTGGCCGGAATTTTTTGAAGGGATATTCAACAGAAAAGAAAAAGAATGTCAGCGTTTTAGTGGAGGGGAAAAACAGGCAGTCGCATTTTTGCGTATGGCAGCAAAAAATGCAGAGGTGATACTTCTCGATGAGCCGTTTTCTGCAATGGATGCAAAAATGAAATCGGCAGTAGAACATTATCTGTTTACAGGAAAAGAGTTTGAAGGAAAAACCGTTTTAGTCATTACACATGATACAAGAGAAGAAAGCCTTTCGCAGTATGATGGAATCATACATGTTGGAGAGAATGGCATTTATGTGGAATAAATGCCTGTTACATTTGATATTTACCCGGAATTCATTGAGGCTAAATTGCATCGGGTAGATACGATTGAAAGGGCATATGAAGAAAAACTCTTGGAAGAAAAGTGGTCAAGAAATAAGACACTGCAACGTTAAAAAAAGAAAATAAATTTTTTTTCAGAATTGGAAAGTACGATCTGTAAACTGAATGGAGCTTTCGGTGAGCAAGAAGAATATCATAAAAGTCTGGAAGAATTAATAACGGCATATGGAACAAGAAGAATTCATACAAAAGATTCAACAGCATGGATCAACTTTAGAGGATGTTATTACAAAAATAATGGATATCATTACTGCGTTTGATATTTATGAGGATTATTATTACTGGCCACTAATTAGGACATAGGGGGATATGGAAATTAATAACAAATATGATTCAGAACATATGGATAATCGTAATTTTATAATAAAATGACACAGATATTGACATAATATATATAAATATGGTACTCTCTTAAAAAGAGGTGAGAAAATGTTAAAAACTTATCTGATGGAAAATTATGGATATAATGAACCTATTTTTTTGAATGACTTGACAATTCAGGGATTGTCTGAAAATGCAGTTCGGCAGGCCGTGAAACGACTTGTTGCTAATGGTTTTTTGGAACGGTATGATAATGGAATCTATTATATTCCAAAGCGTGACGGATTACTTGGGAAGAGTTATCTTGATCCGTCGCTGGTTATTATGCGCAAATATATACAAAGTAAATCAGAGATTTATGGGTATGTCACAGGAGAATCATTTGCCAATCAGTTAGGATTAACAACGCAGATGCCAGCGGTGATTGAAGTGGTTACAAATCGTGAGGCGACGAATGGCCGTACTATAACAGTGGGAAGTGAAAGAGTTAGAATAAAAAAGGCTCCGATTATGGTTTCAGATTCGAATGCTGATCTTCTACAGTTACTTGACAGTATTGGGCAGGCAGAAAAGTACACGGAGCTGTCAATTCATGAGACAATAGATATATTGATTTCTTATGTGAGAAAGAAATGTTTTACGAAAGATCAGTTGTCGGAAGTGATTCCGGCATTAACTGGTGCAACGGCAAAGAAATTGATCGAATGGGGAATGATTTATGAATTTGCATCATGATGAAGTAAGAAAACAGCGTTCAACATTAGCAGTTTGTCCATCAGCAAAAGAAAATGTATGTGTGACGGATATTTTATATGAAATTATAGAAAAAGAGACTTATAAAAAAGATTATGAGGAAATAACATTAGGCTTGCTATTTGTGCCAGAAACCTACGATACAGTTATTCAAAGCATAAAAAAGATTGCAGATAGTGGAATCTGGAATTAGAATAAATGGCGGATTTTACACCGCCACTTTTTCTATTCAATCTTCACAAACTCCGGTTTCCTCTCCCGGAACACTGTAAAGTAATCAAAGCCGGCGTCCTTTAATATAGAAGGAACTTTTGCAAAATCAAATGCAACATGTTCCGGTTTGTGGGCGTCGGCACCAATCGTGATGATCTCGCCGCCAAGTTCCCGGTAACGCCGGATGATCTCCTCGGTTGGATTTGGGTGGCCAAGACCGTACTTGAAGCCGCCGGTGTTCAGCTCGATCCCTTTTCCGAGGGAGACAAGTTTTCGTAAAATCTCATCGATCACATCCTGATATTCTCTCCAGTCATAATTTTCATTGGAAGTCGGACCGTAGCGGACAACATAGTCGAGGTGCCCGTATACGTCGAAATCATGGTAACTTTCTATATTTTCAAGAATGGATTCAAAATATTCGCGGTAGGCGGCTTTCTCTGTCCGTTTTTCATAAAAAGCCGCATAATACGGATCAAATCCATGCACAACATGGGAGGAACCTATGACAAAATCAAATGGATACTGCGATAAAATATCCGTGTACAGCGCAGCTAGATGCGGCTGTAAGCCAAGCTCAATGCCGAGGCGTACCGGAAGCTTTGCGGCATATTTTTCCTGATAGGCAAGTACGGACGAAGTATAATTTGGCAGATCGAGAAGAAAAATATCCGGCTCCTCAGGATAATCAATATCAAGATGATCTGTAAAGCAGATCCCGGCAAGTCCTTTTTCAATAGCAGAAGAGATCATTTCTTCCTGCGGGGCTTCACTGTCCCCGGAAAACTGGCTGTGCATGTGTGTGTCCCAGAGCCGGTAATGCGAAAATTTGGTTTCCATAAAATCTATATTCCTTTCCGTGAAAAAATTATTAGTAAAATTAATAATTAAAAATTTGTAAAAATACAGCGGCTAAGTTATAATAAAACGCCTGTATCATGCATTAATCTGATATCTAATATAACTTATTTTACAAGAAAATGGAATAGATTGTACGTGATTTTGTACAAAGTGAATGAAAAACATAGTCGAAAAACAAATATAGTGAAAAATTTAACAAACTCATGAAAAACACTTGAACTTTATACAGAAATTGGTTAAAATAAAGGAAGCTTGGGAACAATAGTTTTCCAAAAGTATATTTTATACAATTCTAGGAGGAATTTAAAATGGCAGTAAGAGTAGCAATTAATGGTTTCGGCCGTATCGGTCGTCTTGCTTTCAGACAGATGTTCGGAGCAGAAGGATATGAAGTAGTAGCAATCAACGATTTAACAAGCCCTAAAATGTTAGCACACTTGTTAAAATATGATTCTTCTCAGGGAAAATATGAGCACGCTGATGAAGTATCTTACACAGATGATTCTATCATCGTTTGCGGAAAAGAAATCAAAATCTACGCATTTCCAGATGCAAACAACTGCCCATGGGGTGAATTAAAAGTTGACGTTGTATTAGAGTGTTCTGGATTCTACACAAGCAAAGAGAAAGCTCAGGCTCATATCAATGCAGGTGCAAGAAAAGTTGTTATTTCCGCTCCAGCTGGTAACGATCTTCCAACAATCGTTTACAACACAAACCATAAAACATTAAAACCAACAGATACAATTATTTCTGCAGCTTCTTGTACAACAAACTGCTTAGCACCTATGGCTGATGCATTAAACAAATATGCACCAATCCAGTCTGGTATCATGGTAACAATCCATGCTTACACAGGTGATCAGATGACTCTTGACGGACCACAGAGAAAAGGTGATTTAAGAAGATCCCGTGCAGCAGCAGTTAACATCGTTCCTAACAGCACAGGTGCTGCAAAAGCTATCGGATTAGTTATCCCAGAATTAAACGGAAAATTAATCGGATCTGCACAGCGTGTACCAACCCCAACAGGTTCTACAACAATTTTAACAGCAGTTGTTAAAAAAGCTGGTGTTACAAAAGAAGATATCAATGCAGCTATGAAAGCAGCAGCTAACGAGTCTTTCGGATACAACGAAGACGAAATCGTATCTTCTGATATCGTTGGAATGAGATTTGGTTCTTTATTCGACGCTACACAGACAATGGTTAACCAGGTATCTGATGATCAGTACGAAGTACAGGTTGTTTCTTGGTATGATAACGAGAACAGCTACACATCTCAGATGGTTCGTACAATCAAATACTTCTCTGAGTTAGCATAATCAGAACGTACAATCACTGCACGGTAGACTACTTTTTTAAGCGACAGGCTGCCAGAGTGCAGATAAGACTCAGCAAAGGGGTCCGGTCTTTTTGGACCGGGCTCCTTTTTGCTATTGAATAAAAATAAAGGAGACTACTTAATATGTCATTAAATAAAAAATCCGTAGATGATATCAATGTTAAAGGACTTCGTGTACTTTGTAGATGTGACTTCAATGTACCTTTGAAAGATGGAAAGATCACAGACGAGAACCGTCTTGTTGCAGCACTTCCAACAATCAAGAAATTAATCGCTGACGGCGGAAAAGTAATTCTCTGCTCTCACTTAGGAAAAGTAAAAACAGAAGAAGACAAATTAACAAAAACACTCGCTCCTGTAGCAGTAAGACTTTCTGAGTTATTAGGACAGGAAGTAAAATTCGTAGCTGATCCGGAAGTAGTCGGACCAAACGCAAGAGCAGCAGTAGAAGCTATGAAAGACGGCGAAGTTATTTTACTTGAGAATACACGTTTCAGACCGGAAGAGACAAAGAACGGAGAGGCATTCTCCAAAGACCTCGCTTCTATCTGTGATGTATTCGTAAACGATGCATTCGGTACAGCCCACAGAGCACACTGCTCTAACGTAGGTGTTGCACAGTTAGTAGACACAGCAGTTGTTGGTTACTTAATGCAGAAAGAGATCGACTTCTTAGGAAATGCAGTTGAGAATCCGGTAAGACCTTTCGTTGCAATCCTTGGCGGTGCAAAAGTTGCTGATAAATTAAATGTTATCTCTAACTTACTTGAAAAATGTGATACTCTTATCATCGGTGGTGGTATGGCTTACACATTCTTAAAAGCGCAGGGATATGAGATTGGTTTATCTTTAGTAGACGACAGCAAGCTTGATTATTGTAAAGAAATGATGGAGAAAGCTGAGAAACTTGGTAAAAAATTATTATTACCAGTTGACGCTGTAACAATCAAAGATTTCCCTAACCCAATCGATGCTCCGGTTGAAGTAGAAGTTTATGATGCTGACAAAATGCCGGCTGACCGTGAGGGATGTGATATCGGACCTAAGACTCAGGCTCTTTTCGCAGATGCTGTTAAGACAGCTAAAACAGTTGTTTGGAACGGACCTATGGGTGTATTTGAGAACCCAACACTTGCAGCAGGTACAATCGCTGTAGCAAAAGCTTTAGCAGATACAGATGCTACAACAATCATCGGTGGTGGTGATTCCGCAGCAGCAGTGAACCAGTTAGGATTCGGTGACAAGATGACACACATTTCTACTGGTGGTGGAGCTTCTCTTGAATTCTTAGAGGGTAAAGAATTACCAGGCGTTGCAGCTGCTAATGATAAATAGACGTGATTACAGCGGATTGAGAATAAGTAAGTAATCTTGTGCGCATGCTTGCATGCACATGATTGCTTACTTATTTGAAAGCGCAACGCGCGCGAGGAAACTCGTAGAGTTTTCGAGCATCCGTGTAATATTATACATTCATGAAAGAAGGAAAGATATAATGGCAAGAAAGAAAATCGTAGCCGGAAACTGGAAAATGAACATGACTCCAAGCCAGGCTGTAAAATTAGTAGAAGAGTTAAAACCACTTGTAGTAAGTGATGACGTAGAAGTTGTTTACTGTGTACCTGCAATTGATATCGTTCCGGTTGTAGAGGCAGTAAAAGGAACCAACGTAGCAGTTGGAGCTGAGAATATGTACTTCGAAGAAAAAGGTGCATATACAGGAGAAATCTCCGCAGAGATGTTAGTAGACGCAGGCGTAAAATATGTTGTATTAGGACACTCTGAGAGACGTGATTACTTCAAAGAAGATGATGTTTTATTAAATAAAAAAGTATTAAAGGCTTTCGAAAAAGGACTTACACCAATCCTTTGCTGTGGCGAGACGTTAGAGCAGAGAGAGATGGGAATCACTCTGGACTGGATCCGTTTACAGATCAAATCCGATCTGAAAGACGTAACAGCAGAGCAGGTTGCTTCCATGGTAATCGCTTACGAGCCAATCTGGGCAATCGGAACAGGTAAGACAGCTACAACCGAGCAGGCTGAAGAAGTTTGTAAAGCAATCCGTGAGTGCATCGCAGAAGTATACGGAACAGACACAGCTGAGGCAGTCCGTATCCAGTACGGTGGATCTGTAAATGCAGGTAATGCAGCAGAATTATTTGCACAGCCGGATATCGATGGTGGTTTAGTAGGTGGAGCTTCCTTAAAAGCTGACTTCGGTAAGATCGTTAATTACAAATAAAACTTCATTTGTAGGAAAATAGACACCTGTTTGGCAGGTTTGAAAATTTACAAAGTAAGTTTATAAGCGAACGGGTTTTTTATCAGAAGTGGTAGAAAACCCGTTTTAAATAAGTTATAATTCTATCGGTAAGTGAAAAATAATATTTTACGATGGAGAAACAAGATGTCTGGAAAGTGCAGAAAGATAATGTATGCACTTGTAGTGACAGTATTTGCTGCTTTTTTATGGATGATCTGCTGTAAGAATGACCGGAAAGTGTCCGATAAAGCTATCGGCGAGACAACAGTACAGAGTATGCGTTCTGGGGAAAAGACAGTTTCGCTGGAGCAGAGTGATATACCGAAAATAGAGATTGAGGATCTGACAGATGCATTTACTGTGATTTTACAGTATGCTCCGAAAGATATGCTTGCAGGCTGTACGGTGGATGAATCATTTTTGATGTGGTTTTATGCGCAGTATGGCAGGGATGCAGTGATACACATTGCATTTGATGTGCTGGATGGCGGGAATGACCCAGATGTCTGGTATGAGGAAACCGGAAATTCTATCCATGTGCTGTGGCTGCTATATTGCAGGGACAGTGGATTTGGACAGCATGAACTGGAAAACGTATATTGGATGCAGACAGCGGCTGCCTCGGAAATGGTATTTGGATTCGCCGGTGATATTAATTTCGCAGAGAACTGGTATACAACCGAGTATATGAAAGAACAGCCGGATGGGTTGCGGGATTGCTTTTCAGAAGATTTACTTGCGCAGATGCAGGGCGTAGATGTGATGATCATGAATAATGAATTTACCTACGTAAATAAAAAAGGGGCAACATCAGTTTACGGCAAAGCTTACACATTTCGTGCCGACCCGCAGAAAGCAGAATTATTGGAAATATTTGGAACCGACACAGTGACACTGGCGAATAATCATGTCTATGATTATGGGAAAAAAGGATTACTTTCCACGCTAGATGTATTGGATCAGGAGGGCATTCCTTATTCGGGTGCCGGAAGAAATCTCAAAGATGCATCGAAAATTATTTATTATGTGATGAATGGACGTAAAGTTGCCTTTGTATCGGCAACACAGATTGAGCGTTCCAAACAGTATACAAAGGCTGCAACCGAAACGGAACCGGGTGTTTTGAAAGCGTTACATCCAGAAAAATTTTTGAAAATAGTAAAAGAGGCAGCGCAAAACAGCGACTATGTGATTGCAGAAGTGCACTGGGGAACAGAGGGAATGCTTTACCCGGATCAGTCACAGTGGCATCTGGCAGAACAGATTGCACAGGCAGGAGCTGATGTGATCATAGGAGGACATCCACACCGGCTTCAGGGTACTACTTTTGTGGGAGATGTTCCGATTGCGTATAGTCTTGGAAATTTCTGGTTTTCCACCGGAACCTTGTATACTACACTGGCGAAAGTTACCATTACAGAAGATGGAACAGTAAAACTTTCTTTTGTTCCTTGTATACAGCAGAATCTTACAACAAGGATTCTTACAGAACCGGAAGAACGATCAGATTTTTATGAATATCTGGCTTCTGTTTCCATGGATATTGGAATTGATGCGGACGGAGTGGTTTATAATAAAAATGCAGATGATTATCCTGCAGGAGAGATTTTATATGACTCTGATACAAGCCAGACAGATATTATCGGTATGGCTGATAATGAGGGAGACGCGATTGATATTGTCGGAAACCTGAGAGAAGACCGGTAAATTAATTTTGGAATAGTGACTGCAGATTCTAAATCTGTGGTTTCCTATAGATAAATGAGAAAATGTGTCGTACAGGCACCTCAAAGTTTAAGAAGAAGAGAGGATAAGAACATGAGAAAAAAACCTACTGTATTAATGATTTTAGATGGATACGGTTTAAATGACAGAACAGATGGAAACGCTGTTGCACAGGCAAAAACACCTGTCATGGATCAGTTGATGAAAGAATATCCGTTTGTAAAAGGAAATGCCAGCGGTCTCGCTGTAGGTCTTCCGGATGGACAGATGGGTAACTCTGAAGTTGGACATATGAACATGGGCGCAGGAAGAATTGTATATCAGGAGCTCACAAGAATCACAAAAGAGATCAACGATGGTGATTTCTTCAAAAATCAGGCTTTATTAGACGGAATGGAGAACGTGAAGAAAAATAATTCTGATCTTCATTTATATGGACTTCTTTCTGATGGTGGTGTCCACAGCCATATCACACATGTTTATGGTTTACTCGAACTCGCCAAGAGAGAGGGAATCAAGAATGTCTATGTACACTGTTTCTTAGACGGACGTGATACAGCACCTACTTCCGGAAAGGGATTTATCGAGGCACTGGAAGCAAAGATGGCAGAGCTTGGTGTTGGTAAGATTGCTTCTATCTCCGGACGTTACTATGCTATGGATCGTGATAACAGATGGGATCGTGTAGAAAAAGCATACAATGTTCTCACAAGAGGAGAGGGCGAACAGGCAGAGAGTGCAGTTGCAGCAATGGATGCTTCCTACGCAAAAGATGTGACAGATGAGTTCTTCGTTCCAACAGCCATCACAGAGAATGGGAAACCGGTTGCTACGATCAAAGATAAGGACACAGTTATTTTCTTTAATTTCCGTCCGGATCGTGCACGTGAGCTCACAAGAGCATTCTGTATGGATGAGTTTGATGGTTTCGAGAGAGGCGCAAGAAAGAATGTTGCTTATATCTGCTTCACAGAATATGACGCAACCATTCCAAACAAAGAAGTTGCATTCAAGAAGGTAGAACTGAAAAATACATTTGGCGAATATCTTGCAGCACACGGTATGAAACAGGCAAGAATCGCAGAGACAGAGAAATATGCTCATGTAACATTTTTCTTTAATGGTGGTGTAGAAGAACCAAATGAGGGAGAGGACAGAATTTTAGTAAAATCTCCAAAAGTTGCAACTTATGATTTACAGCCAGAGATGAGCGCACCGGAAGTTTGTGACAAGTTATGTGCAGCAATCCGTTCTGAAAAATATGATGTGATCGTCATTAACTTTGCAAACCCGGATATGGTCGGTCATACAGGAATCTTAGAAGCTGCCATCAAAGCAGTTGAGACGGTAGATACCTGTGTTGGAAAAGCAGTCGATGCCATCAAAGAAGTAAACGGACAGTTATTCATCTGCGCTGACCACGGTAATGCTGAACAGTTAGTTGATTATGAGACAGGAGCACCATTTACTGCTCATACAACCAATCCGGTACCGTTCATTTTAGTAAATGCCGATCCATCTTATAAATTGAGAGAGAACGGATGCTTAGCTGATATCATTCCTACACTCATTGAATTAATGGGGATGGAGCAGCCGGCTGAGATGACTGGAAAATCTTTATTAGTGAAATAACCACGGAGTTTACCTGGCATAGTGCCGCAGATTTTGTGGTGCTTTCTTAGAATCTGAAGGGCAGCTATAAGCGTCCTTTCACAAGTCGTGATTTTATATGTAATGAAAAAGAAAAACGGCATAAACGAAATATTATGTTTATACCGTTTTTCTTTCATTTACGTTACGCATGACTTGTGAGAGGACACTCATACATGCCCGGTCAACGTCATGAATCGCACTACAAAATCTGCAATTTACGTTATGGAACTCCTGGTTATAGAATGAATTCCTACTATAAACTTGAATTTAAGATTCTCTTTTATTTTCAAAATAAGCTTCAATCTTTTTATCAACAACAATTCCTACAGGTGTCAAAACCAATAAAATAATTACCATTATTATCAATGTAAAAACCATCGTCCCATCAAAACATTTATCAGCAATAAGTTATTTTTCTTCTATAGATTCTGTTACATTAGTTCTATATTTCTCTTCACATGCTTTTAAGTAATCAAAGCATAATCCACCATCACATCTATAGTAAAATGGATCTTTACGAATTATATTATCACTATTGAGAATAAATACAGGTATGATATTTTTATCGTTGCTGTTTATATAACTAATTTTAAAACTGTATCCTGATCTTCCAAGTGAAATGCCATCTCTTTTCATTGAAATACCTTGAATATTCGCCACTATATATTCGATATCTTCTGAATCGGTGATAGTAAAACCAGTTCCTGTATTTCCATCGAACACATTTATATGGTCTACCTCAGAAGGATTTACATTCTTACCGAATTTCTTTGGCATGAAATAGTAACCTACTGTTCCTACCAATAACACAGCAATTAAAATAACCAGAATACGCAGTTCTTTTTTCATACACTCTTTACCTCCACAAATATCGATTGATCAACTTCATTAATATCATTATTCTACCATAATTACACTTACAATCCTACTTCATTCTGTTAAAATCGATTTACAGAAGTTATAATTAATTTACTTTGAGAATGTAGATTGATTTTTGCCATTCCCTCATAGGCGTCCATCTTATAACCAAGAGTTCCATAACGTAAATTGGCAGATTCTGTGGTGCGGTTCATAGCGTAAATTGGGCATGTATAAGCGTCCTTTCACAAGTCATTCACAGCGTAAATGAAAGAAAAACGGTGCAGACAAATATGATTTCCTTCGTGAGCCATGGAGCTGGGATTCTAAAAATTTCGTGAAGCTCTGCTTCACAAAATTTTTGCTCAGAAGCCCAGCGGAATGCCCGGCGAACAGGAACATCATATTTCGTCTGTACCGTTTTTCTTTTTCATTACATATAAAATCACGACTTGTGAGAGGACACTTATACATGCCCCTTCAGCCCCTGAGAAAGCACCACAAAATCTGCGACACTACGCTAATGAAACGATGGATACTTATCTTATATCTGTCAAATTAGAACAGGTAAATACATATATAAGCGACACTAATAATCAGATATAAAATGCACAAAAATACTTATAAAAAGCGGTGGATTTTCTATATGTGCAAAAGGGCAAAGAACAGGTAAACACATTGACTTTGTAAAAGCGTGTGTATTAGAATAGTGATATAATATTGCTTCACAAAAACAAGGAGGATAAATCAATGCAGGAATTTAAACCAGTAAAAGAAGGAAAAGTACGTGAGGTCTATGATAACGGAGACAGTCTGATCATCGTAGCGACCGACAGAATTTCAGCATTTGACCATATTTTAAAAAATAAGATCACAAAAAAAGGTGCATCAATCATTCATCAGCTTTCTATTGAGAATACAACGCCTGCCCCGCTGAAGGACATTCAGGTACAAATCACGACAGAACCGACTTTCGGAAACGCCGCTCCGATAGCTGTGGCACAAATTCCGCCCAATGAATCGATATGCCTGTCGTCATTCAATCTCACTTTGTCCGCCAACTATTTCACACAGCTGACCGAACGTTTATCCGGCAATCTGAAAATTGAAATTACTTCCGAAGCAGAATCCGTATTCTGCCAAACCTACCCTATCGACATTCTGGCATACGACCAATGGGGAGGGCTCAATGTATTGCCCGAAATGCTGGCCGCTTTCATCACCCCCAATCATACAGCTATTGTGCCGATCATCAAGAGAGCCGCTTCCATCCTGGGACAATGGACTGATAATCCGTCCCTTGACGAATATCAGAGCCGCACTCCGGACCGGGTAAGGAAACAGATGGCCGCCATCTACACGGCTATCACGGAACAACAGATTATATACAGCACCATCCCCGCCAGCTTCGAGGAATATGGGCAACGTGTAAGGCTAGCCGACTCCGTAATGGCACAAAAACTGGGAACCTGTCTGGATATGGCCTTGCTCTATGCTTCCTGTCTGGAAGCAATCGGTCTGAATGCACTCATTATCATCACTCAAGGGCATGCTTTTGCGGGAGCCTGGCTAGTGCCGGAGACTTTTCCGGATCCTACTATTGACGATGTTTCCCTGTTAACCAAACGGACAGCCGAAGGAATCTACGACATTACCTTAGTTGAAACGACCTGCATGAACATGGGCCATTCGTCCGATTTCGACGATGCTGTGAAGAAAGCGAACGGAAAGTTGACGGATGGAAACAGTTTCATTCTTGCCATAGATGTGAAAAGAGCGAGACATTCGGGCATCCGCCCCATCCCCCAACGCATTTTGCATGGACAGGTATGGGAAGTAGAAGAAAAGGAGACCGACATTCAAAAAAGTGCCGTTCATGCCACTCCGCAAAGTATCAATCCGTATGATTTATCGGGCAATGAAACCCAGACCGTAATCACCAAACAACTGTTATGGGAAAGACGGTTGCTGGATTTAAGCCTGCGCAACAACCTGCTGAATATCCGGATTACCAAAAACACGCTCCAACTCATCCCAGCTAATCTATCCTGTCTGGAAGATGCATTGGCCGACGGAGAAGAATTCCGCATCCTCCACCGCCCTGCCGATTGGGAAAGTCCGGCGATGGACTTCGGGATTTATTCCTCCATACCGGAGTCTGATCCCATGGTTGGTTTCATCAACTCGGAACTTTCACAGAAAAGGTTACGTTTCTATCTGCCCGAAAACGATTTAGGTAAGGCACTGACTCACTTATACCGCTCTTCGCGTACTTCTATCGAAGAGAATGGAGCCAACACACTCTATCTGGCTCTCGGACTTTTGAAATGGTACGAGACACCTTCCAGCGAACGTCCCCGCTATGCCCCCATCTTGCTATTACCGGTTGAAATTATCCGTAAATCGGCAGCCAAAGGTTACGTAATCCGTTCCCGGGAAGAAGAAACAATGATGAACATCACCTTATTGGAAATGCTTCGCCAAAACTTCGGAATCACCATATCAGGATTGGACCCGTTGCCTACCGACGAAAGCGGCGTAAACGTCAAGCTGATCTATTCCATTATCCGCAACAGCATTAAGAACCAGCGTAAATGGGACGTGGAAGAGCAAGCGATTCTGGGCATCTTCTCTTTCAACAAGTTCATCATGTGGAATGATATTCACAACAATGCCAACAAACTGGTTCAGAACAAGATTGTGTCCAGCCTCATCAACGGAAAGATAGAATGGGAAGCCGCCACAGAGGAAATAGATGCAACGGATATGGACAAACAAGTGTCGCCCGCAGACATTGTATTACCCATCATCGCCGATTCTTCGCAACTGGAAGCCATCTACGAAGCCGTACACGACAAGACTTTCATCCTGCACGGGCCTCCGGGAACAGGAAAATCGCAAACGATTACCAATATTATCGCCAACGCGCTTTACAAAGGAAAACGTGTTTTATTTGTAGCGGAAAAGATGGCTGCCCTCTCCGTTGTGCAAAACAGATTGGCAGCTATCGGGCTGGCTCCGTTCTGTCTGGAAATTCATTCCAACAAAACAAAGAAATCCGCCGTTATCTCTCAACTGAAAGAAACCACGGAAATTATCAGGCAGACACCTCCCGAAGAATTCAGAAAGGAAGCGGAACGCCTGCTGAATTTACGGGCGGAATTGAATCAATATATCGAAGCCCTGCATAAAGAATACCCGTTCGGAGTTTCATTATATGACGCCATTATTCATTATCAATCCGTGGACGTCGAATCTTGTTTTGATATTCCACAAGCTTATCTGGATACATTAGATAAAGACACATTTGCCCAATGGGAAGATGCCATCGAGCTGCTAGTCCGGACGGCCAATGCGTGTGGACATCCTTACCAGCATCCATTAACCGGTATCTCGATTACCGAATATTCATCAGCCGTTAAGGAGGGATCCTCCCAACTGCTCACCGGATTTATCGACCTGTTGACCACCATCCGGCAGAAGCTGGATGTATTCTCCATACTTCTAAAAGATACGGATATACACCCTACACGCAAGGATTTCCAGACAATCTCCCACATCATCCGGAGAATACTCGACATTCCGGAACTGACTCCCGGATTGCTGACTTTGCCATTGCTCAACGAAACACTGAATGAATACCGGGAAGTAGTGGTTCACGGACGGAAACGGGATGAACAAAGGAAAGAGATAGAAACCGGATTCATCCAAGAAATCCTGTCCATCAACGCAAAGCAGATGTTAGCCGAATGGAACCGGGTATCCGGTCAATGGTTCCTTCCCAGATATTTCGGACAACGGAAAATCAGAAAGGCAATCAACGTATATGCTTTAAAAACGATTGAAACAGAAGACATCAAACCTCTGCTCCACCGCATTATCCGGTATCAGGAAGAAGCAGAAGCCGTCCGGAAATACATCGGGCAACTTCCCTCCCTATTCGGACGCCCCGGCAAGAACGAGGATTGGAACACCATTGAGCAGATAATCGACGACATGACTTCCCTTCATTCGCATTTGTTGAACTACGCAAAAGACATTGCCAAAGTTTCGCAAATCAAGCAGAATTTGTCCGCACAACTCACTGAAGGAATTCAAACATTCAGAGACATCCATGCTCATTCTTTCAATGAACTGTATCAGCTCGCAGATACACTCACAGCCACCGAAAAGAAATTGTCCGGCATGCTGGGTATCTCGATCGAAGAACTTTATACCGATTCAGCCGACTGGATAACGATTGCCTTGTCAAAAGCCCGAACCTGGAAAGAGAACCTCGACAAGCTCAAGGACTGGTATCAGTGGCTACAAGCCTACCAAACCCTGCATAGTCTGGGAATAGGATTTATCGCGACGGAATATAAAGAAAAGAATATTCCTACCAGCCAACTTACAGACAGCTTCCGCAAGAGTTTCTATCAGGCGGCTATCCGGTATATCATTGCCAAAGAGCCGACTTTGGAATTATTCAACGGTAAGATATTCAATGATATCATTGCTAAATACAAACAAATATCCGCCAAATTCGAAGAAACGACCCAAAGAGAATTATTTGCCCGGTTGGCCTCCAACATTCCGTCTTTCACTCACGAAGCCATCCAAAGTTCCGAAGTGGGTATCCTTCAAAAGAATATCCGCAACAATGCCCGCGGCATATCTATTCGCAAGCTATTCGACCAAATTCCCACTTTGTTGTCGCGCATGTGCCCGTGTATGCTGATGAGTCCTCTTTCCGTCGCTCAATTCATCGATACGGACGCTGATAAATTTGATTTGATTGTCTTTGATGAAGCCTCACAGATGCCTACTTATGAAGCGGTGGGCGCCATTGCACGGGGTAAAAACGTCATTATCGTAGGCGACCCGAAACAAATGCCTCCTACCAGTTTCTTCTCGGTCAACACCATTGATGAAGACAACATTGAAATGGAAGATTTGGAGAGTATCCTTGACGACTGTCTCGCTCTGTCTATCCCTTCCAAATATTTATTATGGCACTACCGAAGCAAACATGAGAGCCTCATCGCTTTCAGCAACTCCGAATATTACGATAACAAACTGATGACTTTCCCCTCACCGGACAACATTGAATCGAAAGTCAGGATAGTCAACATCAACGGTTACTATGATAAAGGCAAGTCGCGCCAGAACCGGGCGGAAGCTCAAGCTGTGGTGGACGAAATAGCCAGAAGATTGAGAAGCGAGGAATTAAGAAAGAAAAGTATCGGTGTAGTCACTTTCAGCATTGTCCAACAAGCCTTGATAGAAGACCTATTATCCGACCTTTTTATCTTTTACCCCGAACTGGAAACTCTTGCGCTGGAATGCGACGAACCGTTATTTATCAAGAATCTGGAGAATGTGCAGGGAGACGAACGCGATGTTATTCTCTTCTCTGTGGGCTATGGCCCGGATGCAGAAGGGCGCGTCAGCATGAATTTCGGACCACTGAACCGGGCAGGCGGCGAAAGAAGATTGAATGTAGCCGTTTCCCGTGCCCGGTATGAGATGATTATCTATTCCACCCTAAGGTCGGATATGATCGACCTGAACCGGACTTCTTCTATTGGAGTAGCCGGACTAAAACGTTTCCTCGAATATGCGGAGAAGGGAACCCGGAGCACCATCAGCAGTGTGCCAAGACAACTGTCGGAAGCAACAGCCTCCATCGAAACGATCATTGCCGACAGACTGCGCTCATTGGGTTACACCGTGCATACAGACATCGGTTGCTCCGGATACAAAATAGACATAGGTATCGTCGACACCGAAAATACCTCTAACTATCAGTTAGGTATTATCTGCGACGGCAAAAACTACAAACGTACCAAGACCGCACGTGACCGGGAAATTGTGCAGAATAATGTATTGAAAGCACTCGGATGGAACATCTACCGGATATGGACAATGGACTGGTGGGAAAAGCCGGACGAAGTAATGGCAACTATCCAAGAGGCTATCGCCCGGAAAAAGAATTCAGAGATCGGCTCAATGACAGCAACCGAAATCAATTCTACTCCGACAGAAGTGACAGCACCTGCACCGACGGCACAGATAACCAACAATGATATTTCATTCGTGCTCAAGGCATCGCCTGTTGCTCCTGAAAAGCAAGCTGCTTCCGTTCTTTCTACGCAAAACCGGATAGAACAAAAGTACAAGTTTGCAAAGATTACCCCATACAGTTATTCACCGGAAGACTTTTTCTTTACGGACAGTTACTCTATCCTCCTCTCCCAAATACGGAAGATTATGGAAAGCGAGGCGCCAATCAGTAAATCTCTGCTCTGTAAGAAAATCCTGTCCGAATGGGGAATCAGCCGCTTGGGAACACGGGTAGAGGCACAGATAGAAACAGCACTCGACACATTGAATATCTATCGCACAGAATACGAAGGACTTGTCTTCTGCTGGAACGACAAAGAGCAATGCGCTTCCTATTCAATCTATCGCCCGGTTTCCGACCGGGAAGCGACAGACATACCACCTGAAGAAATAGCCAATGCCATCCGGCAACTATTGACCGACTCCATCAGCCTGCCTGCGGCAGATTTGATAAAAGCATGCGCACAACAGTTCGGCTTTGCCCGTATGGGATCGAACATAGACGCTGCCATGCAAAGAGGTATTCGCGAAGCTGTGAAAAGGAATTACGCCAAGATAGAAAATGAACGGGTAACGATTGCCAATTAGATTAATACCCTTTCTCCAAACATTTCAAACGGTTAATAGAATCGGATACATACGCATTGTCCGGTTCTATTGACCGCCAATAACAAAGTTCTCCAATCAGCCGTTTCAGATAAACAGGATCACTCGAGCCAATCCGGCGCTGATGTTCCGCCAAGCCTTTTGTCAGGATAAAATAGACATTCTTCCGGATCTCTCTCTTTCTGGCTTTAGGGATTGTCAGTTTCGCACCGGAAGAGACAGATACTCCTGTAATAATCTTCCTGCCATACTCATTGATAAAACGGGTCTTCTTATGATTCGGTTCGAATTTCTCATCACGGATGATCTGTTTGATCCGGGGAATGATTTGTTCTTTGGGGAACACATCTCCCGAAAAAGTCAGGTCGTCGGCATAGCGGGTATAGGTCAGTCCGTACTCCGCTGCCAATGCAGCCAATTTCTTGTCCATCTCATACCCCACGATATTGCTTAACGCCGGACTTGTAGGCGCTCCCTGCGGCAAGTGCCTGTACAAGCAGCACAACACTCCCAATACTTTAGACACATTTTCCGGATAACCAATTTTCTCAAATGTCTTTTTCACCCTCCGGCTCCGTATCGAAAAGAAAAAATCATGAATATCCATTTTCAAGATATACCGTTTTCCCAGATGGGGACTGGCATTATCAACCACAGAATGACCGCTCCGGAAACCTACTGCCGCCGGATGAATCATTGTCACAGATGATAATATTCGAGAATTAATAGTGGTTTGAATAGATTGTAATTCTTTGTCAGGAGCAGAAATCATCCGATAACCTCCCTTTCTTTTTCTCATCCAGAACTCCCGGTAATGTTCGGAAACATCCCGTAGAATTTCCTTCAACCGTGCCGTTTCCACTCCCAACAAGTTGGCGCACCAAACAACAGCCGATTCATCAAACTTTTGAACATACTGCGCTCTCGGAACAGTTCCCCCCAAAGCATGCCTAAGCCAGGCTCCGTGTTCCCATTTTACCTTAGTAGTCTTTTCTTCCTTACCACTGCTTGTTGCTTTCCATCTTTTATACCCCTCCTGTTTCCTGCTTGAGGAAATCATCTTATAAACCAGGAAAGCGGTGATAACAATGATCGTTATTAAAATTCCGTCCATTTTGTATATGCATATAAAAAAGAGAGAAGAGAGGATGAGTTATTTACTAAAATAAATTTAGGTATTTATACCTTAGAATTTATTTTCTAGGAAAATACCTGTGCTTATGAGGCGACTACACCTCTTTGATGCTAAATTCTGCCCTCATCCTCTCTTATACAAAGATAACTAAAATCTTTCGATAAAACAACCGGAACGAAGAAAACTATCGGTTGAACAACTCAAACGTGAACTTACAGCCTATTCCCCCGAATTTCCAATTTTCGCTGCTCACAAAAACTCCTACGTCAAAAATATGCGTACCGATGCCAT
>ENA-UEQA01000404-UEQA01000404.1-human-gut-metagenome-genome-assembly--contig:-NODE-404-length-22309-cov-6.365104_pt1 | contig 22309 bp, 9 predicted proteins | sample MGYA00242936_ERZ507937 | MGnify/ENA primary metagenome ERZ507937 (study PRJEB26167, sample SAMN06115468) | human gut metagenome | host: Homo sapiens | place: China:Chongqing | collected 2016-06-16... | reverse complement strand
AGCATGATGGAAAAGCAATATTGGAAAACGGTAAACCGATGGGAATGTGCTCTCTCATGGGGTTAGGCCGTGACACAAGATGAAATCGGAGCCCTGCCCACAAAAAAGGAGCCAAAATCCAAAAATATCCCTCCCGACATGCGTCAAGAGGGATGTTCTGGACATAGCGTGAAGCCCCGGGAGAGTCATCACATGATGTTGAGGCCGGGCATCTTCTTTCAATGCATCATTGTTTCAAACGATCTGCATACCGCCCTTAGCTCATTCATACCATATTACTTGTTCCCCCTCGCAAGGTTGCGGGAAACCACCATGAGGGCGGCAAGCATGACGAGCAGCAGGGCCGTGCCCATGAGCAGGGCATAATCCTCCATCTGCAGGATCGTGTACAGCAACGAGTACAGGGCCACGAGCAATACGCCTATCCCTATACCTTCCTTATAATTCCGCAGGGCGAAACCGACATAGCACGACACCATCAGTACAATGCATCCCGACGCCGAAAGGTAGGATGTCAGAAAGGCCAGATGCTCGGACAACGACAGCAGGACCAGATAGAACACCACCATCGACAGCCCCACGATGCCGTACTGTACCGGATGCAGCCGCGCCCCAAGACCCATTTCAAACACAATGAACGCAAGGAAGGTCAGGCCGATGAACAGCACGCCGTACTTCACCGAGCGTTCCACCAGCTTATAGTGCGTACCGGCTTGGTACAGATCCACGCCGACGGCAAACTCCGTGAAATGCCTCGGCCACGTGTGCAGCGTGCCAAGGTTCGGATACGAGCGCGCCAATGAGGGCACGCTCCACACCGCGGAGAAGCCCGTGTCCGAAGTCTCATAAGAGGCCGGAAGCACCTGCCCCTGAAAACTTGGATGCGGCCACGGCGAACGCACCTTGATCTCCGTGGTTTCGCCCGCCGTCGCAAACCGGATGCCGCCGCTGCCGCTCAAGGCCAAGCGTTGCGAAAAGTCAAATGTCCCTTGCCCCGCATTCAAGGCAATGGGAACACGGAAACCGGACGGAAGGTTCTCGAACGGCTGCGTACCCGGCTCGGCGCTGTGCGGGACACCGGCCCAAACGAACGGGCTCGCCTCGCGGAGCGCACTCGGGTGGCTCAGGCCCGTGACTACAAAAGACCGGGCATAATCCACATCAACCAGCGCGGGGACGATGCGGGTCAGCGCTTCCCTGGACGGCAATGTAAACTGCCCGGAAATACCGATCTCGGACGTATACACCAGCGCCCTGTATATCCCCCTACGGCGGGATTCTGGATCAAGCGTGGCGTCAAAAGACAGACGCGACGGCAGGATGACGAAATAGCTCGCCTCCAGCCTTGTTTCGCGTACCAGCCTGTCCTTGCCTCCCTCGACGGGCACGACGCGTTCCCGCTCCACACGCTCCGTATACGGGACCAGCAGATACGGGCCGGAAAGCTGCTGCAACCCGCCCCATGTCCGGCTGATGTCCGCCACCACTTCACGGTACAGCGACGAGCGTTCCCCTACGAGGCTTTCCACCATCAACAGCGGAATCAGGAGCAACAGTGCGATGCCCGCTACGACGGCGTAACGAAACATCATCGAATCCTTCAATTGATCCTGCAACACGGCCTTGTCCGTATTGTGCGGCGTCTCCACAACATCCTCCACGGGCAACTGAGGTTCTCGGGCTTTTTCTGAAGGAGCCCCCTGCTCTCCAGACGTTTCGAACGCGAACGTATCTTCGGCGGTCAGGGATTCTGTCCGGACCACCCCTTTCTCCGCAGCCCCCGGAGGAGGCAACGGCTCCGCCGCAGTAACCGGGGGCTGTCCGGAAACCCGGCGCGTCCGGCGCATGATCCATCTGACTATGGCCACGAAACCGATACACAACGGGATCAAAATCAACACGAGTACAAGCAGGCCGATCAACATCACTTCGAACATACTTTATTTCCTGTCAATGCGACTCAACAGCTCCACCAACGGGGAACACCGGAGGTTCCCTCCCCGCCAATGTGCACTCAACAGGCACGCACAGCAAGCCTTGCCTTCTATCCTCCGGAGACGGGACGTGCCTGTTCCGTCATCTTTATTTTCTACCGCGTCACCCATACCAATGGAGCAGCCCTTCTCCGCACCCGGATTACCGCATAAACGGTATATCCGTACAGATACCAGTTACGCCAGCAAGGATGTCCGCGCCCCCCGAAGGGCTTTCCAAACATAAAAAAAAGCCCTCCCGAAATCTCAGGAGGGCTTTGCTCAATCCATAGCAGGGTGGAGCACCACGCGGCCTTCCGCCAATGAGCGGGGCACGTCGATGATACGTTGGTTGCGCGACCCTCGGAACCGGATAATCAAGGACTTCTCCTCCAGTATGAAGGGGCCGTCCACAAGGATATCCAGCTGGCGCAGCAACGGCATATGCCGGCTGTCCGCAAGCAGCTCCTCATACAAATACCCGGTATAGCTCGTCAGATTGTACCCCGCAGCGCGCAGGCGCTCTGCCAGCGGCGCAAGCTTTCCGCTCTGTACGAACGGTTCCCCGCCGCTGAACGTTACCCCGCGCACGATGGGGTTTTTCCGCACGTCCGCAAACACCCAGTCGGGTGAAACCATGCGCCCGCCGTCGAAAGGGTGCGTCGTCGGGTTGTGGCAACCCTTGCAATGGTGCGGGCAGCCCTGCGTAAACAGCACGTAGCGCAAGCCCGGCCCATCTACGATGGACTCCTCGACGATGCCGGATATGCGTATTTCGTCGCTCATACCAAAACCTCTGACTTCGCCAAGACGAGGGAGAATTGGGGAAGGGAGGGAAAAGCTTTTCTAAAGAAAGGGGGGAGCACCCCCACGCTTTTCCCTCCCTTCCCAAAGGCTTCTGCGCTTATTGGATCCCTGTTCACAGCTTTTTCAGCTTCAAAACGAAAGAACCCTAGTTACCGCAGCAGCCGATCTTGCAATGCTTCACGCGATCTTCGACTTCGGCGCGTTTGGCGTTGTTGAAACGATCCACGGTGCCGACGAGGTATCCGGTAATGCGACGGATACGTTCAAACTTCACGCCTTCGCCAACCAAAACTTTCTTGCTTTCAGTGTTCATTGAACCGTTCTCCAATACTTGGTTTAACAATAATGGGTATATCGGAAAATGCGGGTCTCCGCACTTTGCTTGCTCATCAGCGCGACATTCACGCGCCTCTTCAATGCATTCCAGTTCAACCGCTCCAGCTGGGCTGTCCCCGAGCTATACGAATTGATCCAAGGCGTTCCTCTTAGCGAACGGGGATGGAAAAACTCACCCGTTCCAACAGCCGGAACGAACCCCTCCGCGCGGCCTCCCCACCAGTCAAAAGTCTTAGGAGGGGAAAGAGAGAGGGCTGGGAAGGGGAAGCCCTTCTTCAGAAGGGTTCCCCTTCCCAATATTCACCTAAATCACCATATTGGGCATCTTGTCCTCGGCTTCGAGGCGTTCCTCTTCAGAACGCACGTCGCGGATGTAGCCCTTGATCTTGCGCAATACTTCGATATCGAGGCCTTCGCCGTCGTGACGCCCGCAGCGGGGGCACACGTCGCCGATGATGCCCGTGTAGCCGCACAGGGGATCACGGTCCACGGGATGGTTGATGGACCCGTAGCCGACGCCCATGTCCTTCATGGCCCGGATGAGATCCTCGAACGCCTCAAGGTTGTTCACCGGATCGCCGTCCACTTCCACATAGGTGATGTGCCCGCCGTTGGTCATCGCATGATACGGCGCTTCAAGACGGATCTTGTTGTAGGCGCTGATGCTGTAATAGACCGGGATGTGGAACGAATTGGTGTAGTAGTCCTTATCCGTAATACCTTCGATGGAGCCGAAACGCTTGCGGTCGAGACGTACGAACTTGCCGGAAAGCCCTTCGGCGGGGGTTGCGATCACCGAGAAATTGAGCTTCGTCTCGGCGGCCTTCTTGTCCGCCTTCTCGCGGATGAAGCCTACAATCTTGAGGCCAAGCTCCTGCGCTTCCTCGGACTCGCCGTGATGCTTGCCGATCAGCGCCTTGAGGCACTCCGCAAGGCCGATGAACCCCACGGTCAGCGTGCCGTGCTTGAGCACTTCGCGCACTTCGTCGTCCGGGCCGAGCCGTTCCGAATCGATCCAGATGCCCTGCCCCATCAGGAAGGGATAATTCTTGCACTTCTTGCACGACTGGATTTCGAGGCGCTCAAGAAGCTGCTCGAAGACCAGATCCACCATCTTGTCCAGCTCGGCGAAGAAGGCGTCGACGTTGTGATCCGCAAGGATGCCGAGGCGGGGCAGGTTGATGGACGTAAAGCTCAGGTTACCGCGCCCGTTGACGATTTCACGGCTCGGATCGTTCATGTTGGCCATAACGCGCGTGCGGCAGCCCATGTAGGCGATTTCCGTCTCGGGATGGCCGGGCTTGTAGTAGGCCAAGTTGAACGGCGCGTCGATGAAGGAAAAGTTCGGGAACAGGCGTTTGGCGGACACGCGGCAGGCAAGCTTGAACAGATCATAGTTGGGCTCGCCTTCCCGGAAGTTGACGCCTTCCTTCACCTTGAAGATATGGATGGGGAAGATGGGCGTCTCGCCGTTGCCGAGGCCCGCTTCGGTGGCCAGCAGCACGTTGCGGATGACCATGCGGCCTTCGGGGGAGGTGTCGGTCCCGTAGTTGATGGAGCTGAAAGGGATCTGCGCTCCGGCGCGGGAGTGCATGGTGTTGAGGTTGTGCACCAGCGCTTCCATCGCCTGATACGTGGCCTTCTCGGTGTACTCAAGGGCCTTCTTGACGGCGAAGTCGATGTTCAGGGCGGGGGCGTGCTGAGTGAGGATCTCCCGGACGAAGGCGAGGCCCTTTTCATCGAGGATGGATTCGTTTTCCTCAATGTAGGCGCGCAGCCCGGCCTTTACAGCATCCTTGCTCTCCATATTGTAGAGATCAAGGATCAGGCACAGTTCCTTGATGAAGGTCTTGGCGACTCCGGGGGCGAGGCCGTATTCGAAATTCGGGATGCTCTGCCCGCCGTGCTGGTCGTTCTGATTGGCTTGAATGGCGATGCAGGCGAGGGCGCTGTAGCTGCGGATATCGTTGGGTTCGCGCAGGAAGCCGTGGCCCGTGCCGAAGCCGCCCTTGAACAGCGTCTTGATGTCGATCTGGCAGCAGGTGGTGGTCAGGCTCAGAAAATCAAGGTCATGGATGTGGATGTCGCCGTTCTTGTGCGCGAGGCTGTGCTTCGGGTTGAGGATGTACATCTCGTAGAACTGCTTGGAACTTTCGCTGCCGTAACGCAGCATCATGCCCATAGCGGTGTCGCCGTCGATGTTGGCGTTCTCGCGCTTGAGATCGTTGTCCTTGGCGTCCTTGAAGGTGAGGTCGCGGATGGTGGTCATGAGCCGGGTGTTCATTTCCCGGATCTTGGTCCGCTGGTGGCGGTACAGGATGTACGCCTTGGCGGTGCGGGCATGGCCGCTCTTGATAAGGGTTTTTTCTACCAGATCCTGCACCTGTTCCACATCGGGGACGGCGTCCTCGAACTGCTCATTGAGGCGCTCCAGCACTTCGGCGGCTATCTTGAGCGAAAGGACATAATCCTTCCCTCCCTGACTGCTGGCGGCACGGAAGATTGCCTGAGCGATCTTGTTCACGTCAAAAGGAACAATGCGTGCGTCACGTTTCCTGATAGAACTAACCATTCGTCATCTCACTCGCTTTAATCAAGAAAAAAAGGCTGTTTGCAGTTCGCAACAATATGTACTTGTTACTGAAAGGAAACAGATTCATACATCCAGCATAGCCTATCCGGCGACTCGGGGCTAGTGTCTAACACTCTTTTCCGAAAAGTTCTTTTTCGAACCACCCGCCGTCCGATTGCCTACCATCGGGACGCAAAAAAGGACGCCTTAGAGCAACGAGGCCCGTCGCTCTTTCGTTAAACCGGGGAGACCCACTATCAAAACTTTCTGAATATCCGAGGGTTGATATGCTCACCCCGATATCGGGGGCATACGGCAGCGAACCCTCGCTTGTCCGGGGGGATGTCTCTCTGCGTGAAGAAGGTGTAAACGCAAACCGGAAGAGGATCAACACCCCTGTACATGCCCAAGCGAAAGCTCTCTCCTCAAAAGCCCCGGGAAACAAGGCTTCCGTCGGGATGAAAAATTTTTCAGCTTTTTTTATACTCCGGCGAGTCATATCAGGGCCATTCTGTCAACCGCCAATTTGCAGCTAGTTACGCATAACTTTTCTTAAGTATTGAATTATTTTTTTCTAGAAATATCAAAAAATCCTGCCTCACTGCCCCTTTATTCAGCGTATGCGGGCCTCCTTTAAAAAGTAACAATTCCTAATTATAGAAAAACCTCCACCAGGGGAAAGCCCGCCGAAAGCGTCTGGAGGCGGTAAAGCCACCCCCAAAGCCTCCCGGCACCCCGCACGGAGGATCGGGTTTCCCGCCTAAGAGAAGCGTCCTCAACCACCACGGCCAAGCCGTGTTGACGGGTGGCGGGTAGCCCGGTACAAACCCAAAAGGCACCTTCAAGATGACCGCCGGTCAGCCCATCCCTCCCCAGTCCGGCACAGCGCTGTTTGTCTCGCCTTGCCAGCCCTCCGGCGTTTCCGTTCCGAGAGAACCATGTCCATTGTGACGGAAACGGAGGCATCCTCACCCTGCCCGGTGCCCCGCTCCGTCAGAAAAGGCGGAGGCGCCGCGGATCAGGTCCGTCCGCAGCGGGAGCCGTGCCCTGACATACGGAAAACATGAAGTGCATTCCTTGTTTCAACATCCGCCGCAACCGACGGCGGCAAACCCACCGCGCATACCGTGCGCTCTTTTTAGGATACGTTGTATGACAAACGGATTTACGAAAGCAGAGGATCTTGCCCGCCCGTAGCAAAGGCTGCTGCGCGACGAGCTGAAGATTGAAGCAGGCGGCCTTTGCTCATCCTCACATGAAAATTCATGCAAGGAGTGGGCAAGGTAGTGAGCTATACCAACGCCGACCGGATACTTCCCCGCGAACTGCTGGACGCGATCCAGCAATATGCCGACGGGGTGTATCTGTATATTCCGCGCAAGGCGGAACGGAAACGGGCTTGGGGCGAGGCCACGGACTCCCGCAGGGAGCGGCTCGCCCGGAACAGGGAGCTGTACGAGAAACATCTCGGCGGCGCTCCCGTGCACAAACTGGCGGAAGAATATTACCTCTCCGCCAAGACCATCTATAAAATCCTTGCCTCCATGCGGCAGGCATGACGGACAGCGCCACAGGCCCACGCTTGCGGCGCTTTTTCGTTTGAGAAGCGAGAAGGAGGACCACAAAAGCGCCCGTTTCCGATATAAGGCAGGGATACTTTTTTACACAGGAGTTTCCACATGCAGCCAACATCAACAGCATCCAACCCGTTGTTCGACCGCGACTTCCTTCGCGCCACCATGATGGGCCCCAATTGCGTCAGGTTCGCCGAAGAACTGACCGCAAACATCCCCCTTTCTCCCAATATGCGCGTGCTCGACCTGGGGTGCGGCATGGGGCTGAGCTCGATATACCTCGCACGGACATTCGGCGTGCGGGTGTTTGCCGCGGACCTGTGGATAAACCCTTCGGACAACTTTGCGCGGTTCCGGGACTTCGGGCTTGAAGACGCCGTTATCCCCCTCCGGGCCGAAGGACATGCCCTGCCCTTTGCCGAAGGGTACTTCGACGCCGTGATCTGTATCGATGCCTACCATTTTTTCGGCTGTGATCCGGAGTACCTCGACGCCCACATCGCTCCTCTCGTCAAGCCGGGCGGCTTTATCGCCGCCGCCATCCCGGGCCTCCGGCAGGAATTCACGGGGGACATCCCCGACGAGCTCCGGCCTTATTGGAAGGAAGATATCAATTTCCACTCCGCCGGATGGTGGGCCGAACTCTGGAAACAGTCCACCCGCGCCGCCGTACGGGACGCCTTCTCCCTCCGCAGCCACAAAGCCGCATGGGAGGACTGGCTCCAGTGCGACAACCCCTATGCACAGCGCGATGCCGACATGATGGAAAAGGCCGGCTGGCGCTACTTCGACTCCATCGGCATCATCGCTACCGTGTCCCCGGCAGCCTGTTCGGAACCGTACCTTCTATTATAAGGTAGAGGTCTCCCTTGAAAGCCTGTCGCCCGTGCGGCGGAACGGCCTCCCCCTTGGCAGCCCCACCTTGGAATACCGTTCGCCGAACCTCCATACCTCCGATAGGCATTCGTCCGTTTCCGGCACCAACCCGGACGGATGCATACCCGCCATCCCGCATCAGCCCAAACCTTTTGCCGGAGCCTCACACCTCCGGCAAAAGGGCATCCCCGGCGAGCCCGGAACACAGCAAAAAGCAGCGGCTTCGGGCGAGACTCTCTCTTCCGAAGTAAAAAAGCCCTAAAGATCTGCATGGATTCAATGGCGACGGTCCCGATGATACCCACCCGCCGGGACGCCAAATAGAAACAAGTCTCATTGACAGCCGATGCACGACTGCTTATAAACAAGAAAAGTTTTCGGCATCCCGCCCCCTTGGGGATGCCCATCATTCTTGAGAAACGCGCCTTCGCGCACCTCTCCCAGCCCGACATCATCAGGACTGCCCCATCGTAGATAAGGCCCTGCACATTACGTGCAGAGGCCTCTTTTGTTTTTCCTCCTACCGTTAAGGAGTCCTGATATGGCGGACATCATTCTCAATAAGCCGGAAGCGGGCACTCAGGCCGTCTTCGAAGCGGCCGGGGACAGCCGAATCGACCTCAACTTCCCTACTGATCAGGCAACGCTGGAACGTTCCGGCAATGACCTTATTTTCCATTTCGACGACGGCAGCACCGTTGTCCTGCGTGATTTCTATACGGCCTATACCAAGGACTCCATGCCCGACTTCGTGATCGAAGGCACTCCGATCGCGGGCGAGCAATTCTTCACGGCCCTGAACGAACCCGACCTCATGCCCGCGGCCGGTCCGGCGGCAAACGCCGCCAGCGCGGACGGCGGACGCTTCCGCGAATATGCCGACGACGCCCTCATCAACGGTGTAAACCGCCTTGACGGGCTCGACCTGAGCAGCAACCGCGCCTTCTTCCCCGAGCGCGACCCGTGGGGCGGTCTGCGCGGCGACGATACCCCCAACTACGCGCCGACCCTCAGCGTCAGCGGCTCGCTCGGCGTCATCGAATCCGGCGTGTTCCCCGGCGGCAATGAACTCTACGAGGGCGTCCCCTCCATGTCCGGCAGGGCCACCGGCACCGACGCCAACGGCGACACGCTTTCCTTTGGCTTCATCGACGCGAACGGGGCGCAGGTGACCAGCATCGTCACCCCCTATGGCGTGATGGCAATGGCCCCCGACGGGACCTACACCTATACCATCGACAACGCTGATCCCGATACCAACGGCCTCGCTCTTGGCGAAACCCGTACCGAAACCTTCATCGTCTACGTGAGCGACGGACGCGGCGGCCTCGCCACGCAGGAAATCACCGTCACTCTCACCGGTACCAACGACCGGCCCGAACTCTCCATCGCCAACGCCGCGCAGGGCATCCACGAAGACACAGCCTCCGTGGGCGGCACATTCGCCGTGCAGGACCCGGACAGCGACAGCGGGCAGAACCAGACGTTCCACATCGAAGGCGGCAGCAACACGCCCGCCGCCGACGGCACCAGCCCTTCCGACGGTTCCCACTCCGCCACAGGCAGCACGGACGCCACGTTCACCACGGACTACGGCAAGCTGACCCTTGATCCCGCCACCGGGCAGTGGACCTATGCGCTCAACAACGCCAGCGACAAGGTCCAGCAGCTCAATGCCGGGGAAACCAAGGTCGAAACCTTTGAAGTGACCGTTACCGACGAACACGGCGCGACCTCCACCCAGACCATCACCGTTACCATCACCGGCACCAACGACATCCCGGTGATCGACACCGATCAGAGCAACTTCCATCTCGACTTCAAGGAACAAGGCGTCTACCAGCCCTCGGAAAACGGCGACGGCAACACGCCCACGACGCCCGGCGGAACGGGCGAAGGGCAGCATCAGACCGGAACCCTTTCCGGCAGGATCTTCGCCTCCGATGCCGACAAGGAAAACGGGGCGGGCTCCACGGAGCACGATGTCAACAAGCTCAACTTCCACGTCGAGCACGCAGGATCGAGCCTGACCGACGGCGGCGCCTCCACCACTGTGACCGGAACCGGAACCCCCGGCACCGGGGACGTCGTCTATGCCTACACCTCCGCCTACGGCACCCTGACCTTCCGCGCGGACGGCTCCTACGAGTATACGCTCAACAACAAGAATCCCGGCGAAGCAGGCGCGGACGGCAATGCCGTCAACAACCTCGCCCTCGGCCAGACCGTGACCGAAACCTTCACCGTCTACGTCACCGACGCCCAGACCGGCCGGAGCGTGCCCCAGACCATCACCGTCACCATCAACGGCACCAACGACGTCCCCACGCTTGATCTGTCCAACGACAATCTCAACGATCTGCTCGGCGGCGCCGGCAACCTCCATGTGGTCGAGGACGGCGTGGGCCGTGACGACGCCAACACCCCCACCGACGATCCCGGAAAGGAAAATACCCCCTTCACGGGCCACACCACCGACACCGGCACAGCCAGCGGCAACGACGTCGACGCCGGGCATATCCTCCACTTCGGTGCGGCCGCGGGCGACAGAACCGGCGAGGCGTTCGATCCTTCCGTATTCAACACGGCCGACTCCACCGCCACGGGCGGCGCGGCCTCTTCCGTGGTTGCGGGCGGCCAGTACGGCAGCCTGACGATCAACTCCAATGGCTCCTACACCTACGCCATGAAGGGCGAAGGCGAAAACGTCAGCTTCGAGCTCGACGGCAAGATCTACACCTCCCTTGATCAGCTCGCCGAAGGCGACACCATTTACGAAACCTTCACCATCTACGTGCGCGACGAGCACAATGCGTGGACGGCGAAGACCGTCACCGTGGCCATCCACGGCACCAACGACATCCCCACCCTCGACATCACGGGCAGCGACTGGAACATCACGCAGGGCGGCGATCTGTCCATCGACGGCACCTTCACGGTCACCGACAACGACCGCGACGCCGGGACGGCTCAGGCCTTCCATATCGCTGGCGGCAAGGACACCTCCGGCACGGGCACTGACGGAGCACACGGGACCGACGGCGACACGAACGCCACGTTCACCACGGACTACGGCACGCTGACCCTCGATCCCGCCACCGGACAGTGGACCTACGAAGCCAACCCCGACGCGATCAAGGGACTCGGCAAGGACGAAACCAAGATCGAGACCTTCGAAGTGACCGTCACCGACGAGCACGGCGCGACCTCCACCCAGACCATCACCGTCACTCTGAACGGGATCAACGATGCGCCGTGGCTCGGCCAGACCTCCATTGATCTCAAGGAAGAAGGCGTCATCCTCACTCCGGAACAGCCCGGCGAGACCTCCAATACAGAAACCCACGAAGCGCCTGGTAACACGGGCGAGGCCGGACAGGACGAGCACCGGACCCTCGTTGAGGGCGAACTCCCGTGGAAGGACGACGACATCAACGACAAGCCGATCTTCGGCATTTCCGGGCTGATCGGCGCTACCGATGGCATCCTCAACGTCACGATCAAGAACGGCGATCCCGACGCCTCCAACAATGTGGACGTCAAAATCCTCTCCTCCACGACCGACCCGAATACTCACATCCAAACCATCGTGACCAACTACGGCACGCTCACCCTCGACACGCAGACCGGCAAGTTTACCTTCGACATCAGCGGTTCCGACGCCGACAAGCTGGCGGCGGGCGAAGAGCTCGAGTTCAGCTTCCACACCACCGTCAACGACCAAAACGGCGGAAACGCCGACAATAGGCTCGACGTGACCATCCGCGGCACCAACGATCGGCCCAGGCTCGATCTGGTTGAACCCACCCACGGCGACAACGTCACGGTCGTGACCGACGATAAGACCGGCGAAGTCAAGTTCGACATCACCGAAAAGGCCGACGTCGCCAACGACACCACCGTTTCCGGGACGCTCAAGTCCGACGACGACGATCGCGGGGCGAACCTGCGCTACGGCGTGGCGCTCGGCAAGCAGGACGTGGAGTCCGAAGCGGGCCGAAACCTCGCCTTCGGTTCCGGTTCCGACGGCAAGCCCGGCATGGGCGAACCGCTCCATCAGGTCGGCGGCAAGATCGTGATTGAAGGCAGGTATGGCACGCTGACCATCGATCCGGAGAGCAATACCTACACCTACAAGACCAACGAAAACGCCGACCGTCTCGGCCTCGACGCCGACGGCAACCCGCAGACCGGAACCGACGAGTTCACCATCTATGTGCGTGACGAGCACGGCGCGTGGACGGCGAAGCCCATTTCCGTCACGGTCACCGGTTCCAACGACACGCCGACGATTACGGCTGACGCCGCCGAGCACTGGGTCAAGGAAGCGGGCGTCGTGGACACCTCGACGGACCACGGCTCCACCACCGACACGGCGAAGACTCCGGATCCCTCCGACGATTCCCGCGAGCTGACCGACGCGGATAACAGCCTCTCCCGGAATGAAATTTCCGGTCAGGTCCACGTCAAGGATACCGACACCACCGACACCCTGACCCTCGACATCGGGGCGAAGGAAGGCTCCGGCACGACCCTCATCGGCGATCCCAAGACGGACGCCAACGGCAACATTACGCTGGAAACCGAATTCGGTTCCATCATCCTGCACAAGGACGGGACCTATACCTACACGATCGACGAAGACAAGACGCAGTCCCTCTCGCAGGGCCAGACCGAGAAGGAAACCTTCACCATCACCGTGAGCGACGGGCATGGCGGCAAGGCTTCCGTGGACATCACGATCAACATCGTGGGCACCAACGACCGGCCTACTCTGACCCTGACTCCGACGAGCGACACGGTCGTCAGTGATCCCGGCTACGACAAGGACCATAATGAAGTCGCGGAAGACCTCACCGTCACCGGTACCTTCGAAGGTGCTGACCCCGACTCCAACCCCACGCTCGAATACGGCGTAAGCACCAGCGCAGGCAACCGGGACACCGCGTTCGACGCGAACGGTAACAACCCCGGCATGGGCGGCGGACATCATTCGGCCACGGGTACGTACGGCTCCCTGACTATTGATCCGAGCACCGGCGAGTACATCTACACGCTGGACACCGCCAAGGGCGGCGCTGCGGACAAGCTCGGCCTCAAGCCCGACGGCAAGCCGGAACAGGGTTACGATACCTTCACCATCTACGTGCGCGACGAGCACGGCGCATGGTCTGAACAGACCGTCACCATCACCGTCAACGGCTCCAACGATGCGCCCGTCATCGCCAAGACCGAGAATACGCTCACGGTGACGGAATCCGGTTTCAAGGCGGACAATACCGCCGTCGACACCACCCATGACGTAAGCAAGGGTTCGGTGAACGCCACCGACGTGGACACCAGCGATCAGGGCAAGCTGACGTATTACTTCTCCGACAAGGCTCACAACCCCGTCACGTTCGGGAAGGGCGACGTGATCGGCCATCTGACGCTCGCCGACGGTACGAAGACCGAGATCACGGTTACCTCCGTCAAGCCGGACGGAACCATCGTAACCGACTACGGCACGTTCCATCTGGACACCAAGACCGGCGAGTACACGTTCACGAAGACCGAATCCACCGGCAACGCCACCGATCAGCTCCAGCTCGGCGACAAGGTGGAACTCGACTTCTCCATCAGCGTGAAGGATTCCCACGGCGAAACGGCTTCGAGCACGCATGACGTCACCGTCGTGATCAACGGCTCCAACGACCGGCCTTCCGCCACGATGCAGGGCATCACCGTCAAGGAGGCGGGTGTCCATGACGGCAACACCGCGACCACGGCCGATACGGACGGCACCCTCGGCGCTGGCGAGCACCGGGTCACCTCCGGTACGCTGAATATAACGAACCTCAAGGACGTGGACGACGACATCAGCAAGGGGTTCGGAACCGGAGAGGATCAGTTCAAGATCAGCTTGCGGGGCTCGGGCAATTGCGGCACGCCGAGCCACAATGCCGACGGCACGTGGACCATGACTCACCTGCTGAGCAATGGCGGAGACTTCAACAACGTCAGGGCCACCCTCTTCAACTCCAACTTCCCGAAGGACGCCTTCGACAAGCTCGAAGCGCAGCTTCGAGCCGAAGGGCTGCTGGGACAGAATCAGGATCTCACTTACGGCAACGCGGCTTCCATCCTCTCTCAGGTGGCGCTCGGCACCCTGACCGTCAACCCGGACGGTTCATACTCCTTTACCCTGCCCCCGGACGGCTCGGCGGGCAGCATGATCGTGAACATGTTCGGCGCGGACAACTCCTCCAACCGGACCATCAACTTCTCAGTCACCGACCCGCACGGCGGCGTTTTCAACGGTTCATTCGGCGTCACCATCAAGGGCACCAACGATCGGCCCGAACTGGAACTGCTCGGCGGCGATGATCACCGCCTCGTTATTTCCACGGGTACGACGCCCGACGGAAACGCGACGACCCACGCCACAATCACCATGACCGAAGATGACAAGTCCTTCTCGGCCAATGCCAAGGGAACGGACGTGGACTTCGGTTCCAGGCTGACCTACGGCATCGCCGGAGGCCATATCGGCGACGCGGACAGTGCCGACATCAATGACCTGAAGGCGGCCTTTGACGGCGACAAGGGCATGGGCAACGCTCATACCCGGATCGAAACCGAGCACGGCGTGTTCACCATCGACTCGTCCACCGGCAAGTATACCTACACGCCGAACGAAGACCTGGTCTACGGCGAAAAGTACACGGATGAATTCACCATCTTCGTGCGCGACGAAAAGGGCGCGTGGTCGCAGCAGCACGTCACCATCAACGTGACGGGCGGCGCTGACGCCCCGATCCTCGTGGGCAAGCTCCCCAACGCGATCATGGCCGAAATCACCGAGGCGGGCGTCGTGCCCAACACTAATACGGACGTGGACGGCTCCATCCACGTCAACGGCCAGCTCGTGGACGGCCACTTCAACAGCGGCGGGCACGCGCTCGGCTCGTTCGAGGTCAAGCAGGTCGACACAGGAGAGGGCGCGGGGCATCTGATCGCCGGGTTCGTCGTGGGCGGCAAGTTCTACGCGGGCGACCTGCACACCGACTACGGGACCCTGCACGCCGAAGTCGTCACCGAGAACGGCGTGTCCAAGATCGTCTACTCCTTCATCCTGCCGGAACCGGGCACGAAGGAAGCCGCGAACCTCGACGCCCTCGACGCGGGCCAGCGTGAAAAGCTGTTCGACAACCTCAAGGTCGGCGTCTACGATTCCGCCCACGAATCCCTCGTGAACGGCGGCACCAACGCGGACGGCTCGTTCAACATCAATACCGGCAACTCGAACCTCATCCCCACGCAGGACGTGGATGTCTACGTGAAGGGCACCAATGACCGGCCCGTCTTCACCGACGAAAACGGGAACGTCATCGCCGAAGTCGTCACCGACGCGAACGGGAAGACCTTCACGAAGATCACTTCCGACCAGACCAGTGAAGGCGTGTTGCAGGAAGACGGCAGCCACACCCTTTCGGGAAACCTGAGCGCCCACGACCCCGACAAGAGCCACGGCGACGCGGCGGGCAACCTCAGCTACAGCATCGAGAGCGGCGGCAAGCTGGTGCAGATCATCGAAGGCAAGTACGGCATCCTCAAGCTCAATCAGGATGGCAGCTACACCTACGAGATCACCAAGCCCGAGCTGCTGAAGGAGCTGAATGCAGGCCAGAGCCTCACCGATTCCAAGCTCCCACAGGAAGTGTTCGACGTCCGCGTCACCGACCCGCTCGGGGCCCACAGCTCCGGCAAGCTGGTCATCGATGTTACCGGAACGGCGGATATGCCGACCATCAGCTTCAATAACACGGTGATATCTGAGGATAACGGCGCGATCGTAACGCCTTCGGAAGGCGATCACAGCCATGATCCCTCCATCACCGGACAGTTGACGCTGGGCGACAGGGTCGACGCCGAAGACATCGGCGGCAGCCTGACGTGGACGAACAAGGGACAGACCGGCTTCGCCACGGGCGCGGACGGCAAGCCGCTCGGCACGCTGAACATCGATCCGGAAACGGGCGAGTATACCTATACGCTGACCGAAAACGGCTCGAAGATCGTCCAGTCCATGAACGATGGCGACGTCAAGACCGAAACCTTCAAGGTGCAGGTGGAGATCGAAGGCGGCAAGATCGTCGAGAAGGACATCACCATCACCATCAAGGGCACCAACGACGCCCCGACCTTTACGGATACGGTTACCGGCCTTGAGGGCGACGTGAAGCAGGACGCCTTCGTCGATCCCGATGGAAGCGACGGCGGCGTCCCCGGCGTGGTCTTCACGGGGACCCTCTCCGGCGCGACCGACGTGGACGATCCGGACGGCCAGCTCCGTTTCATGCTGGTCGGCAAGGATGGGAAGCCCGTCACGGAACTCAAGACCGAATACGGCACCATCGTCCTCACCTACGAGACCGCGGCGGACGGTTCGATCATCACGCATTACAAGTATACGCTGGACAACGAGAGCACGAAGCTCGACGAAGCCCTCAATAAGCTCCAGAACGGCGAGACGCTGCCCGACGGCGCGAAGGTCGTGGTGGTCGACCCCCACGGCAAGGTTTCCGAGGAGCAGAAGGATCTCACCATCAACATCCATAAGCCCGACAACGAGGGTGGATGGGACGGGGGAGCGGGCCTCATCATCGACGCCGACAAGAGTGAGTTCAACGGCGCGGTGGTCGAGGACGGCAGGGATCTGCCGCAAACGCCTGATGTCACGGAAGGCCTGATCTTCGAAGGCCAGCTCCATGCCAAGTGGGACGGCGAAGGCCACACCGGAACGCCTCCCGACCGCGTCTTCGGCATCGAAGAAAAGGATGAGTTTGGGCACGGAACCGGAAAGCAAATCCAGAGCAGCGCCGCCGACGGTTTCGTAACCGCGGAAGGCAAGTACGGCTACCTCGTCGTCGATCCCGTTACCGGGAAGTACACCTATACCCTGTACAACGGCGAAAACGGCAAGCCGGGCAAGGTGCAAGACCTCGCCGAAGGACAGATGGAGAAGGAAGAGTTCAACGTCATGCTCAACGGCACGCGGACAAACTCCAAGATCACCATCACCATCCACGGCACCAACGACGCACCGGTCATCGACAGCTACCAGAATATGACGATTCAGGAAGGCGACGATGGGCTGGGCAATCTGACGACCTCAGAAACCCTGAAGGCGCATGACATCGACAAGCTTTTGGGAACTGACGGGAAGCCCCTCCCTGAGGGAACCGAAACCTCGACGCTCAAGTACTACTTCGAGGGCGGAAACAACACGCTGACGACCAAGTACGGCACTGTCACGCTGACCTTCGATAAGGACGGCAACTGCACCTACACCTACACGACCGGCAAGGGAACGACCGCGCTGCCCGACCACCTGCCAAAGGGCGAGTCGCTTCCCGATTCGTTCATCATCTACGTGCGTGACGCACACGGCGAGGTGGTTAAGCAGGAGATTACCGTCACCATCAACGGCACCAACCACGGCCCCGAAGTGGTTCCGGGCGAGCACGCCCTGAACGTTGTGGAGGACGTGACCGTCTCGCAGGAAGGCAACCTGAACGATATCATCAAGGATGACGAAGGGCTGAACAACCTGCACTTTTCCATCAACGGCAAGGGAACGGTCGTGGAAGGCGAGTTCGGTACGCTGCACATCGATCCGGCTACCGGAAAGTATATCTACACCCTGAACAATGCCGACCCGGAAGTGCAGGGCCTCGACGCCAAGAGCAGCATTAAGGAGACTTTCACGATCACTGTGACGGATAAGCACGGGGAAACGACGACCGTTGATGTCACGGTCAACGTCAAGGGCACCGACGACACGCCCGAGCTCACACTCGGCAAGGTCCTCTCTGTGCGCGAAGGCGACGCTGACGCCGTTGGTGACACCGCCGTGGGCTTCGACAAGGATATCGCGGATCAGGGGCACCTGACCTACTCCTTCGGTAAGGATGCCGACGGCAATCCTCTTACTGAAATAACCAACGAATACGGTACGTTCACCATCGATCCCAAGACCGGTGCATACACGTTCACGCTCGACAACACGTCCGAAACCGTGCTCAAGATGGCGGCGGGCCGTTTGTACGAGACTTCTATTAATGTGACCGTCACTGACACGTCAGGACTGTCAGATACAAAGGAACTCGTCGTCAATATCGAAGGCACCAACACCGCCCCCGTCATCACGAGCGGCGAGCACGGCGTCATCATCGCCAACCCGGCTCCGCTGGTTGAAGACGGCGGCGTCTCCAAGGTGACCGGACAGGTGACGGCCCGCGAATACGACGAAGGCGACCACGTCGTTGCCTTCAAGTTCGTGAACGACAAGGGCGAGCTTGTCGACTCGCTCACCGGCAAGTACGGCACCATCAGCATCGATAAGGACGGCAACTACACCTACACGTTCAACAATGGGCAGGCGCAGCATCTTGGCGCTGGCGAAATGACCGCCGAGCACTTCAACGTCGTCGCCGTCGACACCTACGGAGCGCAAACCACGACGCCTTCCGACCTGCAGATCCAGATTCAGGGCACCAACGACGCCCCTGTGATCACCAGCCCTACCCCTGTGCTCAACCTGACGGAACTGGCCAGCGGGCAGGCCGAAATAACCGGTACCATCACGTTCAACGATGCGGACAAGAAGGCCGACGGAACCTTCTATGACACGCACACCTTCTCGGTCAGGCCCGCCGGAGCCGCCGAGACGGAAAACGGTACAGCAGCCGAAGGCAAGTACGGTACGCTGACCATCGATGAACACGGCAACTACAAGTACACCCTGATCAGCGACGCGCTCGGAGAGGGAGACAAGTACACAGAAACGTTCACGGTCACCGTGGACGACGGCAACGGCGGGAAGGCCACCCAGACCATCACCGTCAATCTCACCGGCACCAACGACGCCCCGGTGATCACGGAGTCGCACACCGACAACGGCACCACGGGGTCCTTCATCTTCACCGATGCCGATGTAAAGGCCGATGGCTCCTTCTACGATACGCATTCCTTCGCCATCAGCGTCGACGGCAAGGCACACGGCGTAACGCTGGATTCCACCGGCACGCACGGCACCGTCACCATCGACGGCCTGGGCACGTTCGAGCTGACGCAGGGCGATGGCGGCAACTGGCACTACGCCTTCACCGCCAGCCCAGAGGCCATAGCCGGGGCCGCTTTGGGGAGCCTCGTGACGCATGACTTCCAGATCATCGTCAATGACGGCCATGCCACGGCGATGACCCCGGCAGGCGAAGATTCCCTGTCTGTGAGCTTTATGGGCACGGGTACACCCCCTGCGGACATGGATCTGGGCAACCTGACGCCGGGCATGGCCCAGGGCGATCATCTGCCCGGAATGGATGCGGACGGGCACCAGCTCGCCTACGCCTTCGACAAGGCCGTGGACGGCAACATCCAGGGAGAATTCGGGAGCCTGCATTTCAATGCGGAAACCGGACAGTACACCTACACTCTGGACACCTCGGAGGACGGCCTCCACAAGCTGGCGCAGGCACAAGCCGACGGTTCCGCCCTGAAGGAATCCTTCGGATATACCGTAAGCGGTCATGAGGGCCATTCCAACGGCTCGCTGGAAATCAACCTGACGGATCTGCACACGCAACTCGGCCACGCCGGAGCCGATACGCTCGGCGACCAGACAGCGGCGCATTCACAGGTGATCTTCGGCGAAGGCGGCGACGACGTCATCCACGGCGGCGCGGGCAACGATTGGCTGTTCGGCGGCGAAGGGGACGATCAGATCTTCGGCGGCACGGGCGACGACATCCTGTACGGCGGCGCGGGTAACGATTACCTCGACGGCGGGACGGGCCACAACTCGCTCTACGGCGGGGCCGGAAACGATATCCTCGTCTACAACCAGGGCATGGCCCACGCCAGCGGCGGTGAAGGCATCGACTTCCTCGTCGGAGCCGAAAAGGACACGTTGGACAGCCTGTTCGCCAACCCGGACAACAATCCCATCCAGAGCGATATCGAAGTGCTCATCACGTCCAATCCGGACAGCCTGAGCCTTACGAATCTGGATGATCTGAAGAGCATCGGCATCTCCATAGAGGGCGATAAGCTCCACCTCTCCGGGGATTGGGCACCGACGGCTATCGGAGGAGAGGAACACGGAATCAGCCTCGGCAATTACGCCGAGTTCACCCATCACAGCGACCACGGAGACATTACGATCCTCGTGCAGTCCGGTACGCCGGCCACTGACGAGCCACTGACGACCTGGCGCAGCAGATCGTCCAGAACACGCTGAACCACGGACAAGGCTGATCCTGAAACGCAGCCGGAAGCCTTCCGGCTGCACCAAACACCTTATCCATCAATTCTGAAACAAAGGGTCCCGTCCCGGCGCTTTTGCCGGGACGGGACCCCTTTCTCAAACATCGCCGACCCGCTTTACCCAACCTTCACAGCAACAAAAAAAGCGGGGAAATCGCATCCCGCCCTATCGGCAATAATCCGTTTGGGGGCGCCGCGAGTGTCTGGCCAGCCCACTCCCTCTATGCACACGGGGTAATCGCCACTTGACGCTCTCCCTTCCTTGCCCACGGAGGATGGGCATATCCCACGGCCCCGAGTGAAGCCGCAGTCCACGCTCTTCGCCCAGACTTCTTCAAAAAAAGCCATTGATCCTGCTCGAATCAATGGCTTGCCTGTCTGCGCCGGGGCAGGAAAAAGGGCATAGGCGGGGTGACGGGACGCGGCGGCATTGTACGCCGGGGACGCGGAGCGTCAAATGATCCGGTGACGACCACGGCCCGCTCCTCTTCTTCGAGTTCCTGCTGGCAAGCCACGCAGTACCGTACCGAAGGCGACGCCAAGAGCCGCAGGAGCGGTATGGGCTCCCCACACGCCTCACAGACGCCGTAATCCATGACCTCGATACGCCGCAGGGCGTTCTCCAGATCCCGGATACGCTCGACGCGCCGGGCGGTCAGCCGCTCATCCACCGCACGCTCGCTCAGACGCGAGGCCAGTTCGTTTTCATCGGGACATTTGAGAGAAATCTCCGGAGACATCCGGGGCGACCGCAACGCCGAAAGTTCCCGTTCCATCATCCATCGTAATGCAGCCAATTGAGAGGTGTTCATACCGTTCCTCACTTGCGGGGGTTGTTCCGTGGATTCGGATGTATCCCCCACAACGCGACGGCTTCATGACGCCCCTATGGCTTTTTTGTGCAACACATGAAAACTGTTGGCACGGATGGCGGAGTTTTCCTGTCCTGCGCTCTGCGCATAGGCATCGCGCAAAACGGCCACAAGGCCCTCAACCGTCCGAAGAACTCAGCATTTCCCGCAGATCCGCAACGCTTGCCGCCAGCCGCGTGGCACCGGCCTCCACGAGTTCCTCCCGCGATCCGTAGCCGTACAGCACGCCTATGTCCGCAAGCCCGGCCTCACGCGCACCCGTGATGTCGTACTTCCGATCGCCCACCATGACCGCACTCGACGGGGCTATGCCCCGCTCCCGCATGGCATAGCGGATCACGTCGATTTTGGAGGAACGTTTCCCTTCCATATCCGCGCCGTATACGCCCTCCAGCGCCCCCGCAAACCCGAAATGCTCCGCGATGCGTTTGGCGAACACCTCCGGTTTCGAGGTCGCCACGATGAGCCGCCTACCCGCAGCGCGCAAGGCTTCAAGCATTTCAGGCACCCCCGGATACGGAGCGTTCTCGAAAATCCCCTTATCGCGGAAATACACGCGGTAGGTGTCCACGGCGCGTTTCGCATCCGCGTCACTCATGCCCATTGTGCCCCGGAACGAGTCGTACAGCGGCGGCCCGATAAACGACCGCAGCTTCGCCGGTTCCGCTTCCATCCCGAAGCTCCGCAACGCGTACCGCACCGAATTGACGATCCCCGGCTCCGAGTCCGTCAGCGTCCCGTCCAGATCAAAGAGTATTGTTTTGTATTGCATGGCTCGCTTGTACGTCCCCCCGGGCCTTTGCGCAACCGTGGCCGGGGTAGGGATGATGCCTCCGGCGGCAAGGGCTGCCGCCCCTTGACCCTGCCCGGGGGGGCAAACGCCCCCCCGGACCCCGGCGAGTGTGATCCGTCTCCTTCCGCACTTCGTTTGGAAGGAAACGGATCGCTTCTGCCTGCATCAGGTGATTACCTGCAAAAATGTTTATTATT
>ENA-UEQA01000403-UEQA01000403.1-human-gut-metagenome-genome-assembly--contig:-NODE-403-length-22320-cov-28.470530_pt1 | contig 22320 bp, 18 predicted proteins | sample MGYA00242936_ERZ507937 | MGnify/ENA primary metagenome ERZ507937 (study PRJEB26167, sample SAMN06115468) | human gut metagenome | host: Homo sapiens | place: China:Chongqing | collected 2016-06-16... | reverse complement strand
GAAGAAGCCGGAAAGCTACACCAGCCAGTACAAGGACAAGATCGACGGCGTGATGGGCAAGCTGGACGGGATGAAGGATTTTAGCTACGACCCCACCCGGGATGCGGCCTACGAGCAGTATAAGAACAGTTACACCCGGCAGGCGAAGCTGGCCAACGAGAACGCCCAGGCCAACGCCAGCGCCATCTCGGGCGGGTACAGCTCCAGCTACGGCACCCAGGCGGGCCAGAGCGCCTACCAGAACGCCATGGCGGGCCTGAGCAGTGCCACCAACAGCCTGTACAGCCAGGCGCTGAACCAGTACACCCAGAAAAAGAGCGACCTGCAGAGCCAGCTGAGCGGCTACCAGCAGGCCGAGGCACAGGACTACGAGAAGTACCAGACCAACTACCAGAACTGGGAGAACCAGCGCAACTACTATCAGAGCGCGTACAATCAGGCGGCCAGCGAAAGCCAGGCAAAGAAGAGCCGGGGGACGGGCCTCTTTGGGACGATCCTGAGCGTTGCCGCAAGTCTGCTGCCGTTTCTGCTGTGAAAATAAAGCGCCCGGCCCGGAAGGGGCTGAGCGGTCAAAAACCTCTCCGTCACGCCTGACGGCGCGACACCTCCCCTAATAAGGGGAGGCTAAGAGGAAAGGAGATTAGAAAATGGGAGTTTTTAAGAGATACAGGGACGCGCAGGCGGCGCAGAAGGACGCGGAGAACGCGATGCCGGGGGCGTACCAGAGCAACTACACCGACCGGATCAACGAGGCACTGGACAGCATGGGCGCGGCCAGCAATGCGGGCTATGACGTAGGCACGGACAGCGAACTCTACCGGCAGTACCGCGCGGGCGCGCAGGCGAATGCCAGGGCGGCGGCTGAGAACGCCGCTGCGGGCGCAGCAGCCCTGAGCGGCGGGTACGGCTCCAGCTACGCAGACAGCGTGGCCCAGCAGGGCTACCAGCAGGCCATGGCGAACGTGGACAGCGGACTTTCGGGCCTGCGGGACAAGGCCCTGACCCTGTACCAGCTGAAGCAGAACGGCCTCTCGGGGCTGCTGAGCGCGCTGCAGAGCCAGGACAGCCTCGAGGCGGCGGAGCATCAGGGAGCCGTGGCCAACGCGCAGGACTGGCGGGACTACAAGAAGAGCCGGGCAGACCAGGCGGCGCAGGAGAAGCAGAACTTCTGGGATAATCTGATGCAGGTAGGCACCGATGTTGTAAAAGCAGGCTTTACCGCCTACGACCGGTACAAGGGATATGACCAGTGGAAGCAGGAACATGAGCTGCAAGAAAAACAGGTGCAGGCGCAGCTGCAGCAGATGGCGATAGACAAAGCGCTTGACTATAAAGAACGGGGTGCAAGCGAAGCTTTCCTGAACCAGTTCCTGAGTGCGAACGGCTTAGACCCCAGCATTCTCAACGATTGGACCACGGAGAAAACGACTGAGCTTCCCCCGGCGGATTATCTGACAGCAATGAAGGGAATCACCGACCTTTACGAGGGTGGTTTCCGCGATGCAGCAGGGGCTGTAGCCGACATGTACGGCATTAGCAGGGATACGCTGAATTACACACCTCAGTACACCACCGGCAGCTACAGCGGTCGGAGAAGCGGCAGCTCGGGCGGGTCTTCGGGCAGCAGGAGCGGCGGCACGAAAAGCAGCGGGAGCAGCCCGACCTATGCCCAGCTGCTGAGTATGTCGAAGGAGTTTGTCACAATGAAAGCGAGTGACCCGCGATATGATTACTACAAGCGGACGCTGACGGATGCGGGCTGGATAAAGGACGACACCCCGAACCTGTTGGAGACGAACCGAGGTCTGACGGGGCAGAGCTGGAAAGGAGACCCGGAAAACAAGTGGGGTACTGGGACAAGTAACAGACAGAGCCAGAGCACCGGAAGAACGGCAAGCCAGTCGAGTGTCCCGCAGCGGGCGCAGGTGGCGGCGAACGCCATCAAGGGCCAGAGGAACCACGGCTCGGATGACCAGACTATTTTTAACAGCCTGAAGTATCAGGGATACACGGACGACGAGATCTGGAAAGCCTTTGAGCTGGCAGGGTAACAGAAAAGCCTCCTGCACGACCGTGTGCAGGAGGCTTTGGGATAAAGTCAGGCGAGGTGGAGCTGGTGCTTGAGCGCGTCCTGAAGGACCTGACTGAAGTTTACATTGCGTTCAAGGGCGGCGGCATTGAGCCACGCCGGGAGAGTGACGGTGCGGTTTACCGAACGATTGACGCTGGCGAGCCGGACGGACGGCATATAGGCATCGACCAGCACGACCCGCTCGTTTTCTTTAGGCTGGATGGCGGACAGGGCCGAGGGGGCGGGGATAGGCTCGCCGTCCTCTTCCAGCCCGCACATCACGCAGCCAAGCAGCTCGCGGGCGGAAAGCAGGGCGTCGTCCTCGGACGTACCGCTGGTGGCGACACCGAGGTCGGGAAAATCGACAGCGATCTCCTGCCCGTCCTCGTAGATAAACACGGCAGGATAGAAGTAACGGTCGGGAAGATTCTTTTTCATCAGAAAAGCCTCCTATCATTCAGCGGAATTTAAGGCCGGACTGCTGCTCAATGCGGTTAAGCGTAGCCCGGGGAATATCTTTATCGGGGTCTTTTACGGTGACGCGACCGGGCTTGGCGGGGTGTTTATACTGGTGGTGGCTGCCCACGCAGTTGACCTCATACCAGCCGTCGGCCTTGAGCGCCTTTATGACCTCGCGGGACGAATAACTTTTCACGACATCATCTCCTCAATAACAGAATAACAAATACAATACTATTTGTCAAGACAAAAAGAAGGGAAGAAGACGGAATGGCAGTAACCAAACAGCAGCTCGCACAATGGAGCAGGGAATTTGCCGCAAAGAACCCGGACAAGGTGAGTGGGGCGGGCAGCACTGCGCAGAACACCACCACAAAGAAGAGCAGCGTCACCAAGGAGCAGTTGAGCCAGTGGAGCCGGGAGTTTGACAAAAAGGAAGCACAACGTCAGGCAGAACAGGAGCAGAACACCCGGGCCAAAGCCTTACAGCAGTACACCGAGCGGCACATAAGCGACATGGGGGAGGTGGATGCGAGGAATGATACCAGCCTTGCCGGAAGAGCACTCGCCCGGCAGGACCTCTCAGTCGCTGACGCGACAGCTCCCCTTAAAAGGGGCAACGGCGACGACCGCGGCCAGTGGCCGAAACAGGGAGGAGCTGTTGGGGCAGCGGCCAGCGGGATGCAAGCGACAGCGCAGCAGACGCTGGGAGCCGCAACCCGGGCGCAAAGCGCCACTGGCGTGTCGGGCAAGTTTCCGCTGGACGCTGGAAGTTCTACGGGGCGTAAAATGGCGGGCGCTGCTACAGAGGACAGCGGCAGCGGCCCTGCGCGGCAGATGCCGGAAGCGGCAGCCCGGGCGCTGGACATGGGGCAGAAATGGGGCGTTCCGGCGAAGAGCGGGAACGTGCTGGAGAACGTGGACGGCGGGGCCATGGCCTACGGCAGCGGCCGGGCGCAGGAGCTGAGAGCCAGCTTTGCCAAGGACAGCGTACCGGACGAGTTTGACCGGATCAACCAGTGGCTGGACACCGGGGACAACAAGAATCTGGCCGACGCGGTGCGCCGGGTGGACAACACCCACGGCGCGTACACGGACGCCGACCTGATCCGGAAGGGCGGCTGGACACAGGCGCAGATCGACGAGGCCCGGAAGATGAACGCTGCGCTGGACGCCATCCCCGCATGGCAGCGGGGCGTGCGCCGGGCGGCGAACGCCATCGGCGGCATCGGAGACACGGTGGCTGCTGCCCCGCTGCTGGGCGCGGAGTACGGCGTACAGGCGGGAAAGAACATCGACGCCACCCTGAAGAACTGGAAACAGGTGGAGCAGGAGGTAAAGGGCGACGAACACGCCCAGAGTCTTTTCGACCTTTTGACCGACGTGGACATGGATTATAACCCTACCTGGCCGGAGAGCCGGAACCGGGAGCTGATCTCGATGGGGTACAACTCCAAGGAGATCCGGGAGATGCGCCAGCGGCTGGCGGGGCTGGAAGTGAGCGACGGCATCGACAAGAACCAGAGCGTGGGCTACCAGCTCTACGACCGCGGGCAGCAGCTGACGGCTGCGGCCCAGAGCGGCCTGAGCCCGACCCAGCGGGCCGTGGCGGGGGCCGTGACCAGCGCAGCGGAGAACCTGGCTGTGGCGGGCGTGAACCCGGCGGCAGTGCTGCCCGTCCTGAGCGCACAGGGAGCGGCAGAGGCCATGGGCCAGAGCGCGGAGAAGGGCGAGAGTGCGGGTAAGGCATTGGGCGGCGGCCTCGCCAAGTTCGGCGCAGGGTGGGCCATCAACTCGGTGGGCGCGGCTGACCTTGCAAAGACCATGGGCTCGGACTACGCGAAGGACACACTGGCAGGACAGATCGCGGACTGGGTGCAGGGGCTGGCGGGCAGCTCGGAGCTGGCGCAGCGCTACCCGGCGGTGGCTGCGGCCATCTCGGGCGGCATCGACAACTCGATGCAGGCCTTTGCGGAGACCTATGCGGACATGGCCATTGACGCTGCGCTGGGGGACAGCGAGGCGGCGAAGAACCTCTTCAGCAAAGACACCTTCCTCACCGCGCTGGAAAGCGGACTTTCCGGCGGCGCGTCCGGCGCGTTGGGCGGCGCTGTGGGCTCGGGGCTGGCAAAGCTGAACGGAGGAGACGCAAGCCTGCTGGGACAGACAGAGCATTATGACCAGATGGACCGGATGAAGCGGGCCGCTGCCCGGCAGAAGGAGTGGGAGGCCCGGGCGGCGGAGCCATCTCAGCCGGCTGCGGATAGATCTGCTGATAGAGCGCTGGCAGGGGGAGAACCTCTCAGCCAGGCTGCACCTGCGGCCACTGAAAACATCAGCGGGCGGGAAGAAAACCTCTCACTGTTCCCGTCGGCTGACGCCGCGCGAGAGCGGAGCTCCACTGAAAGTATGCAGCGGGCGGATGCGCCGCGGGCGCAGACGGAAGGAGTAAACAGCAGCGTAAACGAGGCTGCTGTGCAGTCGGAAAACCCGGCGGTGCGGCAGTTTGCCGAAGTGGCGGCGAGCGACAGCCTGACGGGCAAGACCATCGGACTGTTTACACCGAACGCCGAGAACCGGGAAAACCGTGCGGCCTTTGAGCAGGCTTACGGCGTGACGCTGCCTGACACTGCGGGCACGACCCGCCGAATGCTGCGGGATATTGCAGCGCAGCAGAACGTGAAAAGCGAAGCTGCGCCTGCTGTACAGAGTGCAGAGTTGCCCAGCGAAGCTGCGAGTGTGCCGCAGACAGTACAGGACACTTCCGCAGAAACCGGCGATGCCATGCCGGAAACGGCTGCGCCGGACAACGTGCGTGAAGCGGCTGCCGCCGCAGCTGAAACCGACGGCTACGAGAACGCCCCGCTGCGGGAGACTCTGGGTCTCCGGCCGGAAGCGCCGAAGACTCAGCGAGAGGCCGAGGTGCAGCGGGCGCTGGAAGGCTGGCGGGTGACGGACAAGGCAGCCGAGACCATCAGCAAAAATATGCCGGACAGGGTGGACGCCGACCGGTATGCTGCCGCAGCGTCGCCGCTGTACCGGCTGGGCCGGAGCGGCGCGGACACCTTTGCGCAGGCGCTGGAGCTGGCGGGCAGCATGAGCGGCACGGCGGCGGACATCAATTATATCCTGAGCACCGACGCCGGCCGGACGGCCCTTGAGATCGCCTACACCCAGGGCAAGGGCGAACGGATGCTCTACGCCGAAAAGATGGCCGGGCTGGGCGGCGCGCTTGGCAGCGAGAGCACCAGCGGCAGGGGCGAGGTGTACGCCAAGGGTACGATGCGGCAGGAGAGCGACCCGGCCAGCCAGATCATCAGCCTGAATGCTGCGGCCACCGGCACGGATGCGGTGCTGAAGAACGTGCTGCAGAACGACCCGGGAGTCAGGGCCTATGTGGACACCGAGACGGCCCGGATCTTCTTCGGAGACAACGCGCAGGACATCTTCGGCACGGTGCTGCACGAGGACTACCACTGGTACAACGCGCTGGACACCGAGGGCGCACGGACTTTGCAGGAGCACGCGCTGGAATATCTGGCGAAGAGCAGCGGCTACGAAAGCCTGGACGAGATGATCCGGGCGAAACTGCAGGATTACAGCGCCCAGAGCCTGACCTATGAGCAGGCAGCGGAGGAGCTGGTGGCCGACGCATGGCGGGGCATCTTTGACAGCGAGGAGAGCTTCAAGCGCTGGGTGACGTTCCAGCGCGGGCAGGCAGAGAAGAATGCAGGCAAGAGCGGCACCATCCACAAGGTGATGGAGCAGGTGCGGCAGATGCTGGATGGGCTCATCAGCCGGGCGAAGGAAGTGCTGACCATCGACCCGGACAACCGCGCCGCCCTGAAAGCGAAGCGGCTGGCCGAGGCCGAAAAGCGCGCTTTGCAGGACGAGTATTTCGCCCATGCAGAAAAGGCCATGGACAACCTGCGGGCGGCAAAAGAAAACGCCGCAACTCTCAAGACCGAGAGCGCGGCGGAAAAGCAGGGGGTTCGGCTTTCGATTTTGAAGGATAAGGCCGGAGAGACTTATATCAAAATCGACGAAGATATTCTGAAGGATGTCCCGCAGGAAGAGTGGAAGTCTACGGTCAAGCAGGCTATCAAGGAGCGTTTTCCGAACGGCTTTAAGCGGAACGGCTGGACGATTGAAAATACGAAAGAAAGCCGCAAAGAATTTGTCTGGTCAAAGTATACGAAAGCATTGCAGTGGGAGAGCGCAAATGCCTATGCAGATAAAATGCGGATAGCAGCCAATCTGGACGAGATCATCCGGACGGCAGACGAAGTATACCGTGAGCCTGCGAACCACAAGAATGCGGAAGCATTCAACCGGGGAAAAATCAAGATCCAAGTCGGGCAGAACGCCTATGAGGCGGATGTGCTGACGGCCATCAAAACGGACCAGCGGGAGATATTCTATGATATTGTGGACATTAAGTCCATAAAAATAGAGACCTCCGGCAAAGCCCACATAGAATCCGAAGATTCGAGGAGCAGCGGGCCGGAGGTCTCGGTAGAAGCCTCCGGTGGAACCGTCACCAAAACACAAAGTCATGATGCCAGCAGATTGCCGGAGGCTTCTAAGCAAAGTATAGCACGAACCTCCGACGAAAGCAAGAGAACCGACGAGGCTGTGAAGAAAACGGTGAGGTTCCAGCTAAGCGCTCCGGTGGAAGTAGGCAAAACCAAGGAACTGGTGGCTGTACATAATCTAACAGAAGAGAATCTGAAGGAGGCACTGGAACTGGGAGGTATGCCGTCGCCTTCTATCGCGGTGGTGAAGGCACAGGACGGCCACAGTAAGTATGGTCCCATCTCGCTGGTGTTTGGCCCGGATGCCATTGACCCGCAGGCCAACCGTGCAAACCGGGTGTATGGCTCGGATGCCTGGACGCCGACCAGGCCGAACGTGGAGTACGAGGTAAACAGCAAAGCGGCAGCTGATTTTGAAGATACTGTATATGAAGCCAGCCAGAGCGATTTTGAGGGAAAGTTTGCAAACAGCTCGTCGCTGCAGCGTATTGGTGTAGATGAGGTGAGCAGCGAAAATCGTGAGGAGTTAGCGCAGAAGCTCCAGCGGGATACTGCGGTGCAGCTGGCATATTTGAAAGCTCAGGGCGAGAAGGTAGAACCCGTATACAGGACGGAGAAGGAACAGTTCGATAGCCTCGGAAATGATTCACTGGAAAAAATCATCGAATATGCCGGGGCGGACGAACTCAAGAAAGTCTTCGAGGGAGGAGACTTTGACCTGATGGACAAGCTGGCCGACAAAGCAGCGGATGCGCTGGAAGAAAAGTATACACACGGCTCGCTGGAAGGTCAGAATCGGCGATGGCAGATGCGCATCAATAAACTGCGCAATGAGAACCGTGGACGGCTGTATGGCCTGCTCGAACACGCGTATAAGATGATGACTGATACCAGCAATGGAAAAGTAGAGCTGGATGTGGAAGCTACTAGAGAAGCCATCCGGCAGGCGGCTCCCGAAGCAGCGGTGAAAAACTGGGTAAAGGAACAGCTTGGAAGTGTGCTGGAACAGAAAGGCATCCGAAACAGCAAAGACCGTTTCACACCCGGCGGAAAGAGACGAAGTTTTACGGAACTGCATAATCCCTATACACTGGAAAACCTTGTGGCGGCCATGAACGACCAGAACGCGCGGGGACAGGATGTGTGGGGGTTATCGACCTCGACCCTGATGTCCACCACGACTGCCGAATACAAAAACCTCGACGAAGTGCGGGCGGACAAAGGCCGCCTGCAGCAGATGCCGGAGGAAGAGTATAAGGCGCTGCTGAAAAAGGCAGACCACCAGATCGAGGTTGTGATTGACAAGCTGCGCAGCGAGACCGAAGCCCACACGGACAACAGCTTTGAAGAGCGGGAGATCCTTGGCGATATTTTGCTGCGGGCCGCGCAGGGCAGCCAGACAGCCGCAGCGATCGGCAAGGCATTTGCAAAAGAAGGCTACATCATTGGTAAGGACACAGCCCAGATGATACGGCAGCTGTACAAAGATGTGGCCGCTATCCCTACCGGGTATTTTGAGGCGAAACCTCAACGTGCGGTGGGCTTTGATGAGGTAAAGGCAGCTGTCCTGCCGGACAACGCCAGCGAGACGCTGGTGAACAGTCTGAAGGAGCAGGGTGTGCCGGTATATCAGTACAAAGCCGGAGACGATGCCAAGCGCAACGAGATTTTGAACAAGCTGCCGAATGTACGTTTCCAGAAGGCCGAACAGGCCGACCGGGACGCCAAGCAGAACCAGCAGCGGCAGGCCAGCCGGGTACTGGCGGAGAAGGCTGCGGCCTTTGACACCCTGAACCAGTTCTTCGGCCTGACGAAGAACACCCGGCTCTCGGACGCTGCCCTCGAGAGCCTCGCCATCCGGTGGACCAAGACCAACGGCAGCCGGGCCGACCGGACGAAGCTGGCAAACGAGACCCGGGCGCTGGTGGAGTATCTGCGCTCGGAGGGCGCGGACATGGCCAAGGCGCAGGGACTGGCCGAGACGCTGGCAGGCGAAGTGCTGGACGAGGCCACCTACCGGAACACGGAGCTGTGGGACGAATACCCCGACCTGCACGACCTGACCTACACGGTGGACAAGAACGGCAAGGCCAAGGCAGAGCTTGTAAAGCGGTACGGAAGCTGGACAGAGGCGGTGGCCGAGGCCCGGCGCCACGGCGTGAAGCTGCGGCAGGCGGAGGGATACCGGGACGGCAACCCGGCGGAACAGTACGAGGCCATCGTGAACGACACCCGGGCCGTGGGCGGCGTGAAGGAGAGCGCTGCGGCACTCTTCCGCTCAGCGGCACAGGAAGCGGGCGTGGCGGGCGCAGCCGGCATGGAGAGCACGGAATGGCTCGACGTGCTGATGAACGTACACGACACCATCAAGCCCAAGATGATGAGCCGGTTCGCGGACGCTGCCGAATACGAGGACGCCAAGGTGGAACTGGCGGGCCGGATGATCGGCGACATCATGAGCCACCCGGAGATGACCGATGCCGAGGCGGTGTTTGAGGGCATCTTAAAGCATAACCGGGAGGTGGCCGCAATGGCCGCCGGAAGCGAAGAGCGTGCGGCTGAGGTGACGAAGGGGCTGAAGAGCGTGCAGCAGGCCCAGCGGAAAGCCTTTGCCGACCGGATGCGGGAAAACAGCCGCAGCCAGAGCGCCGAGGCCAAGAGCGTGAGCCGGGCGGAACGGCAGCTCAACGAGAATCTGGAAACGCTGGGCGCACAGGTGAGCACGGCGGCGGGGCTCGACGAGAAGATGACCGCCCTGCGGGAAGCCTACGAGCGGGAATGGAAGGCCGAAAAGAGCCGGATGAAGCAGGCCCGACAGGAGATGCTGGACGAGATAAAGCTGGAGCGGCAGCAGATGCGCTCCCAGATCAACGACCTTTCCCGGCAGGTGGCCGGAGAGCAGCGGAGAGCCGACCAGGCGGAGCATCAGCTGCTGGTACAGGAAAACGAGATCATGGAATGGGAAGCCGAGAACCAGCGCAAGGCCGAAGCGTGGCAGGAAAAACAGGCCCAGCGGAATGCGATCGCCATTGAAACGGCCCGGCAGCAGCGGGACGAGGACGTAGCCGTGGCCAAGGCACTGGCCGAAAAGCGGGTGCAGAAGGCCCGGGAAGGACGGAAGGCGGACGAACTGAAACGGAGCATCCGGAACAATGCCGCCCAGCTCAACCAGATGGTGCTGCGGCCGAAGCCCGGGAAATATGTACAGAAGAGCCTCATCGTGCAGGCGGCCGAGGTGGCGAAGCTGGCAGACATGGCAGTGCTGAACAACAACGCCCTGACCAAGCTGACCGCCCTGCAGGACAGCATCCGGCGCAGCGGAGAGATGGACGCCGGCATCCACGCCGACTGGGAGAACAGCGGCGTGGAAAACCTCATCCAGATGCTGCGGGACGACATGAACGCCAGCAAGCAGGCAAAACTGGACCGGCTGAACAAGCAGCTGGAAGAAGCCAAGGCCCTGCCGGACGGCGACAAGGCCGAACAGCTGCGGGACCGGCTGCGCCAGCGTATCCGGGAGACGGAGAACCGCACCTATCTGCCCATGACGGTAGACCAGCTGCGGATGCTGAAGGCCATCACGGCCAGCACCCTGCACATGATCCGGACCGAGAACAAGACCCTGAGCCTTGCGAGGGCCGAAGAAGTGGACGGCATGGCCATGAAGGCCGCCCGCGAGGTGCTGAACTCGGAGGGCAACGGCTTCGGAGAGAAATTTGAAAAAGCGAAGGGCGCGATGAACCGCTACCAGCTGGACATGCTGGGCGGCACAAGAATGTTCCGGCGCCTGGGCGGCTACACCAAAAACGGCCAGATGGAGAAGCTGGGGCAGATGCTGAACGACGGCCAGCGGCGGCAGACGGAGATCCTGGTAGAAGGCGAAAGCCTGTTTGCCAACGTGACCGGCAAGGAACACCTGAAAGAGGTGGAAGCGTTTGCAGGCCCCGGCGCGGAGCTGGTGGACATCGGCCTGAAGGACAGCAAGGGCAATGCCGTGCCGCTGAACCACGCACAGCTGTGCAGTCTGTATATGCTGCTGCGCAACGAGGACAGCCGCCACCACTTGATGACCGGCGGCCTGACCCTGCCGGACGCCGCCCAGTACGCCAAGGGCAACATCGAGAGAGCCTACCAGCGCAGCCAGACCGTGATGCTGGGGACGCTGGTGGGCGCCGACGGCGTCCCCATGGCCGACACCATTTTGCAGACGGTACAGGACGCCATGACGGACTACGATCGGGCGTGGTGCGAGGACATGAAGGACTTTTTCGGGCGGTACACCACGAACCTCATCAACGAGACCAGCATGAAGCTGCTGGGCTATGACCGGGCCACCGTGAAGAACTACTACCCCATCGCGGTAGACCGGAGCACGCTGGCGACGGAGATCGAGGGCGTGAAGATGGATGCCACTATCGAGGGCAGGGGCTTTTTGAAGGAGCGCGTGAAGAGCGACAAGCCCATTTTGCTGGAAGAGTGTCAGAACGTGGTGAAGCGGAGCCTGCGGGACACGGCGGCCTATGCGGGCCTTGCGGCCCCCATCCGGGACGTGCAGCGGGTGCTGAACAGCACCGTGGAGACGGCGGAGGGCATCGGCGTGCTGAAGGACAAGATCATCGGCGAGAAGTGGGGCAGGGAGACGGTAAGCTACATCAATGACCTGCTGACCGACCTGCAGACCAGGCAGCGGCACCGCAGCAGCACTATGAGCCGGGCGCTCGACCGGATGCGGGGCAACTACGCCGGGGCCATCCTGACCGTGAACCCGGGCGTGGCCATCGCGCAGGCGGCCAGTCTGCCCACGGCGGGCGCTGTGCTGGGAGCGGACACCATGGCGGCGGTGCTGCCCTTCGTGAAGAACTTCTCGGGCAAGCAGCGGGCCGCGGTGGAAGCAGAGATCCGCCGGCACGGAGACGCCCTGCTACAATACCGGCTGCGGGGAACGAAGCGGGGCGAGATGAGCTCCATCGGCGCGCACAAAAACCTTGTGGCGAAGGCCTCGGAGGCCATGCCTGCCGTGACCGGCTGGATCACCGGCATGGACGAGATCACGGTGGCGGCGCTGTGGGAGGGCGCGAAGCGGTATGTGGAGCACCATACGGCAGAATTCAGCGAGGGTGCCGCGGAGAAGGGCAGCGAAGCCTACTGGGAAGCCGTGAACAAGATGTACCAGCGGGTCATCGAGGAGACGCAGCCCAACTACACCACCATGCAACGGGCGGGCATCCAGCGCAGCGACAACGAGTTTGTAAAGACGCTGACCATGTTTACCACCCAGCGATTCCAGAACTACGGCATCCTGGCCGACGCCGTGGGCGACTACAAGGCTCAGAAGGCGCGGTACGCTGCCGACCAGAGCGCCGAGAACAAGGCCGAGGTACAGCGGGCCGGGCAGGGCCTGCGCCGGGCGGCGGCAAGCCAGGTGGTGCAGACGGCGGTGTTTGCCCTGATGAAGATCGGCGCAGACTTCTTGCTCCACCGGTGGGACAAGGAGCGGGACGAGAACGGCGACATCACGGCGGCCAGCGTGGGCAAGCGGTTCTTCGACCTGTACACCGAAAGCGCAGCCGGAAACTTTTTGTACGGAGCGGAGATCTACAGTGTTATCTCGAACGCCGCAAGCGGCGCGGACTACGACGTGGTGAGCACCACCAATATCAGTGCGGTGAACGATCTGTTTGCCGCCTTTGCCAAGACCGCCAAGCTGCTGCGGACGGACACCGGCGAGATGAGCGAGGAAGAGCTGGCGGCGCACCACCAGAAGCTGAACAAGGCGGTGCTGAAGGACATCCAGTGCGGCCTTGAGCTGTACGGCGTACCGGCGGCCAACATCCGAAAGGTGATGCAGGCGTTTGAAGGCTACTGGGAGGATGCACAGGCCATCGGCAGAGGCGAAGGGTTTAGCTTTAGCTCTGCACCCTCTTCGGCCACCGGGCAGTACGACCGGCTGTACAACGCCATCCAGAGCGGGGACCGGGAGGAAGCTGCGGCGGCGATGAAGAAGCTGGAGCAGATGCGGAAGGAAGGCAAGGTGAAGGAGCTGAAGGTGGACAGCCAGCTCAAGACCCGGCTGAAAAAGTACGACGCGGATATTCTGGAAGCAGCCAAGGCCCAGAACGCGGGGAAGGAGAAAGCGGCGGAGACGGCGCGGAAAGCGGCCTTCAGGAAGCTGCTGGAGGGACTGGACGTGAGGAGCAAAGACTCTGCCCGGCGGACGGAGCTGGTCAACGTAGTGACCGGCGCTGTGAACGAGAAGGCCAACGAGCTGCTGCTGGCCGAAAAGGGCCGGGACAAGGACGCCAGCGTGTATGCTGACCTGCTGGACGAAGTGGAGAATGGCCGGGTGGAGGACGTGCAGGCCGAGATCGGCCGACTGCTGACCGCAGGCAAGGACAAGGGCAGCATCAAGGACAAAATAACCGAGGCCGTGAAGGAAGAGTATCTGGCCGGAAGCGACGGCGACCGGGAGAAGCTGGAAAAGAAGCTGCTGGCCCTCGAGGACGCAGACGGAAACCCGCTGTACGAGGAAAAGAACTTTGCGCAGTGGGTGAGCGCTGCGGACAAGAAGGCCGAGAAGGCGAAGGACGAGAAGAACTGGTGGGAGGGGGTGAAATAAAAATGACTTGATATTCCGGCGCAGTTGGCGTATACTGATGGTGAGAAAGTTGGAAAATCCAACGATGCAAAGGAGCTGACAGATATGCTGACAGAGTTGAGAACAAAGTCGCAGATCACTATCCCGAAGGACATCGTGGCACGGCTGGGCCTGCACGAGGGCGACAAGCTGGAAATCGTGGAAAAAGACGGAACTATCCAGATCATGCCGGTGGCCGTGTACCCCAAGAAGTATCTGGACGAGCTGCGAAGCGAGATCAATGAAACAAAGGCGAAGATTGCAGCCGGTGAACAGCCGGTCTTTGATACCGTTGACGAGCTGTTTGAGATGTTGGATGGAGTGAGCTGATGGCGTACAAGATCACATTTACCAAGCGGTTCGTCAAGAACGTGAAACGGCTGTCGGCAGCAGAACGGACACAGCTGAAAAAGAAGCTGGAACTGCTGATGCAGGATCCGCTATACCCGTCACTGCGAACAAAGCGGATACAGGGAACAACAGATTTGTTCGAGTTCAGTGTCAATATGGATGTTCGGGTCATATGGCAATACGACGGAGACACCATCATACTGCTGCTGGACATCGGACACCACGATATTCTGAATCAGTTTTAAGAAAAGAACGAGCACTCTGGCTGTGAGCCGGGGTGCTCGTTCTTTTATATGTCCGCAGTAGTTTTGAAGCAGGGGACGTGGTAGGCTTTTGGTAGAGCGCTGGGAACAGACGCCCTTTGTCGGAGCACTTGCCCGGAAGGACCTCTCAGGCGCTTCGCGCCAGCTCCCCTTAAAAGGGGAGCCATTGGCAGGCCGGGAAAGTCTGAGCGGGACACCTGAGGCCCGACAGTGCGCGAAAGAGCGGGCCCTGCGACAGAGGGCAGAAGGATTTAAGATGAAAGTAAGGATCATCAAGGACCGATTCGGCGGGATGGGCTGGCGGGCCGAGCCGGGCGTGCTGCATCTGGGCGGCGTAGGAACGGCGGGCGTGGAGAGCCTGAGCTTCGCGCTGCCGGAGGAGTGGAGCGGGATGGCCGTGACCCTGCATATCGAGCAGGAGGGCGGCACGCTGCCCCAGCCGGTGCTGCTGGACGAGAGCCGGGAAGTGACCATCGACCGACGCTTTACTGCCGCCCGGCAGGGGCTGTGGATGCTGCTGGCCCAGAGCGTGGACGGCTACACGGCCATGAGCTGCCCGGCGAAATACGACTGCTACGAGACCATTGGGCTGTCGGGTACGGTGGAGGACGTAGACCCCAGCGTATACGCCCAGTTTGTGGCGCTGGTGCAGCAGGCCGTGAACACGGCCATGAACGAGGGTGCAGCCGCAAAGGACGCGGCCAAGACGGCAAAGGCTGCGGCAGATGCCGCCCAGAAAGGCGCAGCCGCCACCCAGAAGGAGCGGATGGATGCCGAGGACGCCGAAAACGCTGCTGCCCTTGCGGCGGCAAGGACGCAGGCAGACATCACAGCTGCGGCAGCGAGTGCTGCCAGCGCACTGGGCGCGGCAAATGAGACACTGGATGCCTGCACCGCTGCCACCCAGGCGGCGAACCGGGCGGCGAACCTTGCCCCGAAAAAGGAGGAGCGCCGCCTGCTGATGCGTCTGCTGCGGGAAGCTGCCTACCAGACCAGGACCGCCGACACCCTGCTGGACCAGCTGAGCGGGGTATGGGCCGAGGTGCCGGTGGAGGCCGTGCGGCTGACCCGGGACAGCCTGACCCTGTATGCGGGAGAGCGGACGGCGCTGGGAGTCCGGATCAGCCCCGAGAATGCAACGGAGCAGACCGTGCTGTGGGAGAGCAGCGACGAGGCTGTGGCCGCTGTGGAGGACGGCGTCATTACGGCAAAGACCCCCGGCGGGACACGGATCACGGCCCGGGCAGACGGGTGCAGCGCAGAGTGCGCCGTGCTGGTGAAGCCGGTAGTGAAGCGCGTGAGCCTGAGCGCTGACGCCCTGGCCCTGACGGCGGGTGAGACGGCGGTGCTGGACGCAGCCGCCGACCCGGAGGGCGACGTGGCGTGGCTGAGCAGCGACGAGACCGTGGCCGAGGTGAGCGACGGCACCGTGACGGCCAAGAAGTCGGGCGCTGCGGCCATCCTCGCCGCCAGCGGCGGGAAATACGCCTGCTGTGCCGTGCGGGTGCGGGAGGCAGAGGCGCCGGTAGAGGCTGTGACCCTGAGCCAGACCGCCCTGACACTGAAGCCGGGGGAGACTGCGGCCCTGACAGCCACAGTCAGCCCGGAGAACGCTGATCAGGCTGTGGTGTGGTACAGCGCCGACCCGGAGACCGCCAGCGTGACCGGGGGCGAGGTGGTGGCCATCTGCGCCGGAACAACGGAGATCGCGGCCATTGCGGGCGGCGTGAAGGCAGCGTGCAGCGTAACGGTGGCCGAGGACGGCCTGAAAGCCGCCAGCCTGATGCTGAGCGCCGGGACGCTGGAGCTGACGGAGGGCAGGACTGCCACCCTGACGGCCACGGTGCTGCCCACCAGCATCCCCCAGAGCAGCATCGTATGGACCAGCTCCAACGAAGAGGCCGCCGTGGTGGACAGCGGCGTGGTGACGGCCCGCGCCGCCGGCGCGGCCATCATCCGGGCCAGCGTGGGCGGCAAGACGGCCAGCTGCACCGTGACCGTAAAGGCGGCGAGGGTGCCGGTGAGCAGCGTGACCCTCGACCGCAGCACCCTTGAGCTGAGCGTGGACGGCACGGCCCGGCTGACGGCTACCGTGCGGCCCGAGAATGCCGACGACCGCACCGTGGTGTGGCAGAGCAGCCGGGAGGACGTGGCCACCGTGAGCGGCGGCATCGTGCGGGGCGTGGCCGAGGGCGGCGCGCTCATCAGCGCCACGGCAGGCGGCGCAAAGGCTGAATGCAGCGTGACGGTGAGCCAGGCGCTGGTGTGGTGCAGCGTGGTGAACCGGCTGAGCCATGTGACCACCGACCAGACCGCCGTCGTGGTGGCGAAGGGCCGGGCCTACAAAGCCGCCCTGACCGCCGAGAGCGGGTACACCCTGACCGAGGTGAACGTGAAGATGGACAGCGAGGACATTACGAAAACGGCGTGGAATGCCGAAGAGGGCTGCGTGAACATCGAGGCCGTGACCGGAAATGTGGTCGTCACGGCAAAGGCGGAGGTAAAAGAATGAGTGAACCGATCTACAACAGCGCAGGCGAAGTGCTGTACCCGGGCCTTGCGGGCGACGGGGCCGGATACCGGGGAAGCCGCCTCGTGACTCTGAAGCCGGAGAGCTGGGAGAAGGCAGAGGGAGCTTGGCCCCTGATGCAGGACGCACCGGTGCCGGAAGCAAAGACCGGCTATGCGGCTCTCGGCTCCTACCCGGACAACTACGGCGCAGCGGCGCAGGAGGCGGGATGCCCGGCCTACTGCGAGGCGCGGGACGGCTTTGTCCGCTTTTACGCCAGGGCGAAGCCCTCCGGAGACATCCGGGTGCAGGTAACGCTGCTGGGCAACGCGGGCGGCACTGTAGTGACAGGACTGGTGGCGGGGAGCGGTGTGAGGGTGAACCCCACCCTCACCATCTCCGGCGCGGCGGCGGACGCTGCGGCTACCGGCGTGCGCATCAAGCTGTTGGAGATGGTGCATGGCACAGACGTAAGCGGTATCAGCTTTGTTTCGGCCTTTGACACGCTTGACGGCGTAGAGCTGACGGGTGTGTGGAATAAGGCAGCGTCGAGGGTAGAGTTTTGAGGAGGTGAGGAAATATGCAGATTAAAGACTTGGCCGTTGGTGACGGCTTTGTATACCTGATGGAAGGCAGCACAAAAGTCAAGTTTTACGTGCTGGCCCACAACTATGAGTCTGTCCTGAACGGCATGGGGCGGACGATGTTTTGCCGGGAGAGTCCGGCGAATTTGAATCTGAACAAGTTCACAGCTGCCGTACAAAAATGGATCTCCACCACAACATATAATTATCAATATATTACTTGGTCTGGAAGTTATTCAAAAGTACAGACAGGTTCTGCAAATTTCTTTTCACTGTCAGCAATAGAGCTTAACATGGCTAAAGATTATTATACGCAGAATCTTGCGGATGGTTCGGCTCTTTCGGCGGCAGCCAGAACCCGGGTAGGATATATCCGAACAGCCAGCAACACTTCTTTCTGGACAAGAAGTCCAGACCAGAGCTCGAGCGGCTATCATAAAGAAGATGGCGAAAATGTTTACGAGTACAATTATTATTATGCCGTTTCCGGCGCAAGCGGCTCCAGTATATCGTTCCTTAAATTCGATAGACATAAAAACAGCCTGGCCAACCTTCCCTGTTTCACCCTGCCGGAGACGTTGTACATCGACAAAGACGGCTTCCCGACTGTGAACCAGCCGCCGGAGGTCACTTCCGATGTGGGCGAAAGCGGCGTGGCGCTGGGCGAGAAAAACGAGCCATTTGTATTGCCCTACACCGTGACCGACGGCGACGGAGACCCCATGACCATCACCGAAAAGGTGAACGGCGTGGCGCTGGCCGTCCGCGAGAACGTGGCCACCGGCACCGAACTCACAGTACAGTGCCTGAGCGAGAAGGAGCTTTTCCAGCAGATCCTCAACGGAGAGAACACATTGGTGCTGGAAGCGGACGACGGCAAGACCTCGACAGACTGGACGGCGACCTTTACCAAAAATGTCACCGGTGCTGTCCTCTCGCTGACCCAGCCGCTGACGGCGGACGACACCATCACCGTGGCTGCGCTGACACTGGAGGGCAGTTTCCCGGCAGACATGAGCCTCAGCGTGAAACTGACCAACAACGCTCTGGACGAGACCCCGGCGTGGGAGAACTGCACCGACATCCAGCGCGGCGAGAGCCGGGCCTTTGTCCACCACGCCTTTGCCAACAAGACCGCCGCCCGGGGCTTTGCGTTCAACTACAAGATAACAGCTGCCCGGGGTGAAAGCGGCACCGGGGGGACGCTGACCATGATCGGAGGTGTTATCGGATGAGTCTTTGCAAGATGGATAAGAGCCTGAAAGAGCTCCACAAGAAGCTGGAAGAGAAGCAGAAGCTCAGGGAGCTGCCCGGCCTCGTGGCGGAGATCGAGGACGCCATGTGCGAGCAGGATATGGAATCACAGGAGCGGCTGGCGACTATCGAGGACTCGCTGTGCGAGCTGGATGCCGCCGTCAACAAGTAAGGAGGACTTCAAAATGGATAAAATTTGGGCAAACAGACTGGTCGCCGGGACTAAGACCTGGGCAGAGATGCCCGCAAGCCGCCGCCCCGGGGTCAAGCGGGAACTGGCAAAGCGGGTGGCCGAGGGGGAGATCAGTGAAGAGCAGTACATGGAGATCACGGGGGAGGACTATTACAATGGATAAACTGCTGGAGCTGCTGGAAAAGCTGGTGCGGGCCATTTTTGGTCCGGGGGACGAGCTACGCCAACCGCAGCCTCGAGATGGAATCTCTTACAGCGTCGAGGGCTACCACTACTACTGACAAAACAAAAAGCAGCCCCGGGTGGGGGCTGCTCAAAAGAAAGGTCGTGTTTTCTATCGCTATCAAAGAATATTCCATGTCCCGGGACTCCACCCGGCAGCTCTCGCCCAGCTTCCGAGTGCGGGAGTTCGGCTGCAAGGGCAGCGACGTCGTGCTCCTCGACGAGGAGCTTGTGGTGCTGCTCCAGTGCATCCGGGAGCACTTCGGAAAGCCGGTGCATATCACCAGCGGCTACCGCACCGCCGCCCACAATGCCGCCGTCGGCGGCAGCAAGTCCAGCCAGCACCTGCTGGGTCGGGCGGCAGACTTCTATGTCGAAGGTGTGGACGTGGCCACTGTGGCCGCCTACGCCGAGACCCTGCTGCCCGGGCGGGGCGGCATCGGGCGCTACCCGAAGGACGCAAAGCACCCCACCCGCAAGACCGGCTGGGTGCACATCGACACCCGGGCGAACAAGAGCCGGTGGAGTATGTGAGGGGGTGATTCCGATGGAAACCATTCTCGCCGCCCTCATCACCGGGGCCGTGACCCTCATCGGCGTACTCATCGCCAACAGCAAAAGTCAGGCAGTGACTGACACCAAGCTGGAGGAGCTGACCCGCGAGGTGCGGGAGCACAACAACTTTGCCCGCCGCGTACCCATTTTAGAAGAACAGATGAAGGTGGCTAACCACCGGATATCTGACTTAGAAGATCACGAACACGAAAGAGAAAGGAATTAAGCTATGAACGCACATATCACCACTCCCCGCACTGTCTCCGCTGCCACCATCGCCCGCACCGCTGTGCTGGCTCTGGCCCTCATCAACCAGATCCTGAGCGCTCTGGGCAAGCCCGTGCTGCCCATCGAGAGCGGCACTCTGGAGCAGCTCATCTCCACCGGCTTCACCACCGTGTCTGCGCTGGTCAACTGGTGGTTCAACAATTCCTTCACCAAGGAGGCCATTCAGGCTGACGCCGAGTTTGAGCGTCTGAAGAAGAGTGTGAAGTGAGGCGGACGGGCGGCAAGCGACCGGTAAATATGCAGAAACTGCGCCACCTTCCGCGCAAGGGTGGTGGCGCAAGAGGTGGCGCAAGTGGTTTATATTTTGGCGTAGATATGTCATAAAATCGGAAGTATTGACGCCCTCGTAATGAGCAGGTCGTCCGTTCGAATCGGATCAGTAGCTCCAAAGTAAAATCCCCGAAAAGTGGCTTCGCGCCTGGCTTTTCGGGGATTTTTGTTTGGCTTTATCTGTAAGTAACTACGGAATAGCCAAGTGGCATCGATAAGAACAAAATCATAGCCGAGCTATACTCTTTTGTTGACATGGCTTTACCTGCGTGATACAATGCAGATTGTAAGGGGGGCGAAAACCGATGAACGAACGTATTAAAAAAATTCTTGAAGAGCTTGGATTAAAAAGAGTCGACTTTGCAAACAGGTTGCACATTTCACAGCCGTTTGCATCCGAACTTTGTTCTGGTGCTAAATCTCCCAGTGAACGTACAATTAGTAACATCTGCCGCGAATTTGGCGTCAATGAATCGTGGCTGCGCACCGGAGAAGGTGAAATGTTCGCAGCGCCAACTGCCGCCAGCGATAAAATTATGGACTTTGCTGCAGAGATTGCACGTAATGACGACAAAGAATTTCGTAAGCGATTGGTTGTCATGTTGGCCGACTTAGAGCCGAAGGACTGGGAACTACTCGAGCGTATGGCAGAAAAGCTGACAACGTAAAAAAGAGGCAGTTTCCCAAAAGGCTCCCTCTAAAGTAGAATGATTGCCTTCTCACCGCAATTCAGATGAGCCTCAGGACTTCAGTAATTAAAGCTTGCATTATCAGCTGGACCATATCAGGTATAAAAGGAGCAGGGAATATGGATGAATTGTATTTGCGGCTGGCTGCACTGGCCCGGCGATTCGGGGCAAAGCGGCTCGTGCTGTTTGGCTCACGGGCCAGAGGGGACAACCGCCCCAACAGCGACATGGATCTGGCCGTGTACGGGATGCCGCCAGACAACCGAGCAGAATTTTGGATGGAATGCGAAGACCTGCCCACGCTGCTGAAATTTGATATTGTCCATATGCAGGACGGGATGAATCCCGCCTTTGTTGCAAACATTGAAAAGGATGGTGTAGAGCTGATGGATAAGCTGCATGAAAAATATAACTATCTTAAGGAAGCTGTGAAGCGGCTGCGTGAGGCATTGGATGATTATAAGAAATACCCGCTGGATTCTGTGCGGGATGGTGCCATCCAGCGCTTTGAGTTTTGCACGGAACTTGCATGGAAAACCATGAGGGAATATCTGCTCGACCAGGGATATACCAATATCAACAGCCCGAAAGAGGTCATCAAGCAGGCTTTTGCTTTCGGCATGATAGAGGATTCGAAAGTGTGGCTGGAGCTGTTGAACGACCGCAATTTGACCAGTCATGTTTATGATGAGGCGACTGCAAGAGCGATTTTTGACCGTATCGAAAGCCAATATCTGTCGCTGTTCGATAAGGCACTGGCTTATATGCAGGAGTAACAGAATATAAAATAACAAAAATCCCAGAAAAGTGGCTTCGCGCCTGGCTTTTCTGGGATTTTTGTTTGGCTTTGAGATAGCCTTTGGAGGGGAATGTGGGCGCTAATTGCCTTAATTTCCCGGAAAGTTTTGTAAAAAGGTGGCGCAAGATGCAAGTCGGGCAGAATGCCTACGAGGCGGATGTGCTGACGGCCATCAAAACGGATCAGCGGGAAATCTTTTATGATGTTGTAGGAATTCAGCCTGCGAATAATAAAACCCTCTCGCGTACCCAACATGGAATCCAAAGATTCGGGGAGCAGAGGGTCGGAGATCTCGGTAGAAGCCTTCCGGTGGTACCCACGTAGAATCCGAAGATTCAAGGAGTAGATTGCCGAAAGGCTCTGGCGAGACCTCCGGTGGAACCGTCACCAAAACACAAAGTCATGATGCCAGCAGATTGCCGGAGGCCTCTGAGCAAAGTATAGCACAAGCCTCCGGAGAAAGCAATGCAATCGAAACAGCTGTCCTAAAGACGACTTTGAAAAGGCTGATAGAGCAGGTTTCGAGTGCTCTGCCAAACCGCCATATGCGGTTGAAAAATTTTGTGTAATTTTCATAGTTTTCTTCGCGCTGTTTTGGTGGTACAATAGAGGCAGAATCTAGTGACATTCAGGAGGAGCCGCAT
>ENA-UEQA01000358-UEQA01000358.1-human-gut-metagenome-genome-assembly--contig:-NODE-358-length-23285-cov-8.439848_pt1 | contig 23285 bp, 16 predicted proteins | sample MGYA00242936_ERZ507937 | MGnify/ENA primary metagenome ERZ507937 (study PRJEB26167, sample SAMN06115468) | human gut metagenome | host: Homo sapiens | place: China:Chongqing | collected 2016-06-16... | reverse complement strand
TTGGATCAGGGATGGTATAGCTTTTTCCAGATGCTCTCCTACAAATTAGAGCGGGGAGGAGGAAAGCTGATAAAAGTAAATCCCAAAAACACGAGCCGAACTTGTCCGCGATGCGGACTCGTCTCGGCAGAGAATAGAAAATCGCAGGCGACCTTTGCATGCATTGGCTGCGGTTACCGCTCCAACGCAGATGAGGTCGGAGCGATAAATGTATTAAGGGCCGGACGGGCCCAGTTAGCCTGTGCAATGAGTGGTGCAGTAAGGCCGCTGTCAGCAGGAACCCAAAGAGACCTGCTGCAGCACTAGGCTACAGCCGCTGCAGAGGTGGTATGGAATCCTTGTCATTTATGACGAAGAGGATGTCAAAGGAAGCGGTTGTTTTGTGGAATGCGCGCTGTAAGGGCCTAATCTCCACATTCGAAGAAGAAACAAACAAAGAAGAACCAAATGGATCCTTCATGTTTCCTCCTCCTCACAATGGCCTTCAGACACTTCAGAATAGATTAACTCAAAAGTACTAAATGGTACAGCACCGACAAAATTATTGACCCACTAAATCGAAAGTTATTATTCCTTTAATAGGTCAAAAGCAGCGATTTTTCATCTATCCCGCTTATCGAATGTCTTCAGAAGAAGAGTCTTCTTCATGAAGAATACTAAGGATGCTTGCAACTCCGACGGCGCTTTTCACGCCGAGTTTGCGGCACACTGCACCGCGATGAACCTGTACGGTTTTTTCACTGATCTGCAATTCGTCAGCGATCTGCTTATTGAGCAATCCCCTCGCCACTTTCTTAGCAACCATCTTTTCCCGAGCCGTAAGCGTGTCAAAAACGTGTCGGTATTCATCTGTCAGTTGATTCTGCTGGCGACGCTCGACGTCCTTACTCACCGCTCTTTCAATGGCTGTTAAAAGGCGATCGGCGCTGACCGGCTTCGGCAGAAAGTCTGTTGCACCGTCTTTGAGAGCCTGTACAGCCATATCAATGTCTCCGTGACCGGAAACAAAGATAATGGGCAAGCCGTTTTTCTGGAGCATCATCACGCGCTGAAGTTCGATTCCGCTCATATCCGGCATACGAACATCAAGCACAACACAGCCAAGCTCATTACGGTCGTCTTCTTCCAGAAATCGGAGCGCCGAGGAGTAGCACTTCGTTGTCCACCCTTCTCCTTCAATTAGGAAGCGCCACGATTTCCGCATTGAATCGTCGTCGTCAATAATCCTAACAACCGCTTTTTCCTGAAGTTTATCCAGGCCCATCTTTATCCTCCAAAGCTATAGGCAGAGAAGCAATACAGCGAAGTCCTCCTGAAGGAATCCTGACAAGTTTCAAAGATCCTCCGTTAGCCTCTAAAAGCTCTCTGACAATTGCGAGTCCCAGACCCAATCCGTCTTTTTTGCTGGATTGTCCGAGATTCCGCAATGAGGCAAACTGATCGTCCGTCATGTCCGGACCGTTGTCTTCAATGATCACGAGAGCATCAGCCCCCGCATTTTTAATTTCTACTTTAATTTCTGCATTCTGCTGATTTCTTACCGCCTCTTCTGCATTCTTAAGAAGGTTCATAAGAACGAGATCAACATTCAGCGGATCGGCGTAAACAAATAAATTTTCTGCACCGGTCAACGTACATTTACTGTTAAGACGGCCTAGGCGCTTCATTAGCTCTATCGTATGTTCAACGGCCGACTCCAAATTAAAGCGCTTTCTCTGGCGAGGCTCTTTGCGACCGATATTGCGTACGAACTCAACGATTTCAGAAGCCCTTTGACTTTCGGATTTAATTTCCGAAAGTGCCTCTGTCAGAATTTCTTCTGCAGGTTTCTTTCCGCGTTTAAGCTGCCTCAAAATCGCTTCTGAGTAGTTGTTAATGGCACCAAGCGGCTGTTTGAGTTCGTGGGCAACCATAGCGGAAATAATGCCGATAGATTTCGCTTTTTCTAACGCTTCAATTCGCTCCGTAATCTTGCGATTTTCACGTTCGTACTCGCGATTTTCTTCAACCTTTTTACGCAACTGTTCTGTCTTGCGTCTGACAGCAAAGGCTAGATAAGCCCAATTAAGGATAATAAGCAGGAGCGCACCGCATCCGACAATGAAATACCAGCGGTAATAATTCAGCATCCAGCCGATTGTTCTATCCTCCAAGTATCTGACTTCCATGCGCTGGAGAAGCAGATTCATTTGGTCGTAATCGGTGGCTACCGTCCAGTAAGAGCCCTCTTCCTTACCGGGAGGTAGCTGAAGCAAAGCCTCCATGATTTTTCTTAATGTTTTGGAGTTAAGCGTCGGCTGCGCAGAAAGTATCCAGCCGGGATAAAGTCTGGTGGAATGCTTGCAGTAGAAGTTTTCGTCTTTTTTCTCGTTGATGACCTTAAGACAGCCTTTGGGAATAACGCCGTCAGCTTCCATATTTTCGAGAAGGCAGCTCGCAATGAAAGCGACATCAACCTCTTTATTGACAACTTGCTTAACCAATTCCGTCATCGGTTTATGTGTCGCCGTCACTGACTTAAACAGGCGGTTGGGATTTAATCCCTCTGCTTGGATCTCTCCCATGACCGCGAGAAATCCGGCAAAAGCTTTCGTACTGGATACGGCTACTGTCTTCCCTTTGAGGTCAGCCAGGCAATTGATGTCATCTCTGTCGCTTCGAACAACGATGACACCGGCGTTCGCATGATTGGGATCCGGCGTTCGGCTGTTGATGATCGTCAGAAGCGCAGCCGCACCGCTCGCGTCCGTCATGAGAGCTGTCAATCCGCTTGAAGCAATTGCCAAGTCAAACCCTTTATTCTGAGCGGCCTCAAGAAAAACTTCCTGGTCATAAAATTGGACGACAAGTCTTCTCGGAGCAACCGCTTTAGCAATAGCGTTCACCGTCCCGTTAAAGTAGCGAACAGAGAGGTTAGAGCCGAAGGAATTGACTACGGCAAGACGCACAGGAGGCAGCAGATTATTGAGTTGAGAAGCCTGCGCGTAAGCAGAAATAAGGCCACACAAAATGAGGAGGATCCACCTCATTTTGAATCGGTTCAATATTTCTGCCCAAAAATTCATTTTTGTAGAAGTCGTCGCCGATTGAATAGAAAGCCTGAATTCTCGTTCCGAAGATTCTGTTCAGAAATCAGCCTGTTGGATAAACATTTACTCCTTGTCGGAGTCGGACTGTTTAATTTTAATTTTCCGGAAATCAGACAAAAATAAGACAATTGTCTTAGCTGAGATTCAAGAAAACCCTCGCCTCTAAGGCGAGGAATAGTCATATGCCGAAGCATCATTTTTTGTGCTTCGGCTCAAAAAATCAGAATCAATTGGCTTTGGGCTTGGCGTATTTTTCTGCCAGTTTCTTCAAGAACGGCATGACGTCTTTATCATCCCACGGCAGATAGCCCGGAAGGTAGCCGACAATGTTTCCGGCTCCGTCAATAATGTAATTGGTCGGAACGACTTCAAGCGGCATCACATCTTCGATAGATTCCGTCGGGTCAGACCACGTATTAAATTCCGACATCTTGTGTCTTGCCAAGAATTTAGAAATTCCTGCAACGCTTTTGTCGACTGCAACACCGACGATCTCAATGTTTGAGCCCTTAAGCTGTTTTTGAAGATCAATCAGCTGAGGAATCTCTCGGATGCAAGGGGTACACCAAGTTCCCCAGACATTCAAAATCAAAAGTTTTCCGCGGTACTTAGCTAAATCGACTTTCTCGCCTTCAAGCGTAAAAATTCTAAGTTCCGGCAGAGGACGAGCCTTGGAGAATTCCACAAAAGGCTTCATGACCATCGGCTTTTCAAGTGCTTCTCCGGTGCTGTAGCCGCTACTAGAAAAAATCGTTTGAGCGCCGACGGCAAAAGAAGCCACAAATACGGCAGCGGCAACTAAAAGTTTGAACGATAAGTTCATTCAGGGTTCTCCTTTTTACGTCTGAAGATAAGGAAAAGTGCTGTCAGCACCAAACCAGCAAAAAGTACGGCGGGAACAACCCAAAGCGCAGCGGTCCATGGATCCACCGGAGGATCGTATCGAATTTGCTTTCCGTAGCGAGAAGCAAAATACTCCAACACATTTTCCCGGCTTTCGCCGTTTTCCAATAATTGATAAATCTTCGCCTTAAGCTCTGCCGCCTGCGGTGCATTGGACTCATAAAGAGATTGATTCACGGCACCGGGATCGCGCAGTTCTTTCGAAATTTCTATGGCCTGTTCACGAATAGAAGGCGCTGCAAAAACTGTAGACGAAGTGCTGAAAGCAATAAAAAAACAAAGGATTAATCTAAGTGCTAATCTCATGACTGACTCCATTCCCTTCTTCGCCAAGCAGAGGAAAAGACTGCTGATAAAAGCATGATGAGGCCTCCGATCCAAATCCAGCTCACCAAGGGACGGATGCTGAGGCGTACTAAAAATTCATCGCTGCTTAACCGGTTGCCCATCGAGACATAAAAGTCTCTGAAGAAGCCATGTGAAATACCGGCCGCCGTCATTTCCATGCCGTTGGATTTATAGGTTTGGCGCTGAGGATGAAGTTCGTCGATGACATCCTCATTTTTATTGAGCACGAGAACCTTGCCTTCATCGGCAAAGAAGGCATTGGTATCGACCTTGCGGGTTTCTTCATACACGAAGATCACGTCGCCGAGCGGTCGCCCCTGTCCCGGCCCCATTCTTACAACGGCTTCCTGAGAATATTGCGTGTCGCCGATCACACCGATGATGCTGACGGCAATGCCCAAGTGAGCGACTAGCGCAAAGAAGTTCTTGTGCTTCTTGGACCGCAGAGATGCCATAAAGGAACAAATAATCCACAGGGCACTAAACACACCGGCAGTCGTGTAAACAGAAGATTTCACTTCCGTAAAGAACCCGCAATAAAGAGCGGCAATAGCGGACAGAATGAAAGTCGCACCCCATGTCCACATCGGTGATTTTTTTAACTGAACTGCGCCGATCATCAGAGCAGCTAAAATCGCCATTGGTGCAAAAATCGAGTTGAAGTACGGAGCGCCCACTGAAAGGGAGCCTTTACCAAGGGCTTCATGCACTAAGGGATAAAGCGTGCCGAACAAGACGCAAACAGCTGTCACAGCAAGCAGCAGCACTGCCAAGACTAAAGAGATATCCTCGATACCGGAAATTTGCTTTGCGCTCTCAAATTTGGGTGCCCGAATCATGAAAAGAAATAAAGCCGGGACGACCATTAAAAGAGAAATGACAAGCAGGAAAGCTCCGCGGTTGGGGTCTGAGGCAAACGCATGAACCGACTGAATCACGCCTGAGCGCACGATGAAGGTGCCGAGCAGGCAGAGCGCAAATGAAACGATGCAGAAAAACAAGACCGTTTTTGTGAGATGGGCACGGAATCTGAGAAGAACCAACGCATGAAGCTGGGCTGTCATGAGAAGCCAGGGAACAAAAGATGAGTTCTCAACCGGATCCCAGAACCACCAGCCGCCCCAGCCTAATTCGTTGTAGGCCCACCAAGAACCTAGCACGTTGCCCAAGGTCAGGAAAAGCCACGCAATTACCGAAATCGTTGTGAGTCCGCGAAGAGATTCCGGTCTCACCTTCCCTTCCATCAAGGCACCAAGGCCGAATGCAAAGCACAAAGCAGTACCCGCGTAGCCTAAGAAAAGCATCGGCGGATGTAGAATCATGCCGATATCCTGAAGGATCGGGTTTAAGTCTTTTCCTTCGGGAGGAACTAAAGGCAGCAGACGTTCAAAAGGATTTGAAGTAAAAATCAGGAAGAGGCAGATAAGTCCGGTTACGCCGAGCAAAACGCCAAGCACTCGGGATTTGAACAGCTCGTCGTCTCGTGAGAAAACTGCAAACAATGAAGCCCAAACAGTAATCGTCCAAACCCATAAGAGCATGGAGCCTTCATGACTTCCCCAAACCGCAGAAATTTTATAAACCGGGTCGAGCTTCGTATTGGAATTGTTGGCAACGTAGGCAATCGAAAAATCATTCGTTAAAAATGCCCAGATCAGCATGATCAGAGCAAAACTTAAACCTGCAAAAGTAATGCCTAAAGCCGGCTTCCAAAGATGAACGAAAAGCGGTGCTCTGCTTTTAGACCCCAATAAAGTCGGCAAAGACAAAAACACTGCACATAACGCAGCGGCAATAAGAACAAAATGACTAATTTCTGCCTGCACAGGAGAGCGCCTTTCGTTAAAAACCTTTGGTTAGAAAGTTCTTTTATTCAAAATAAAACGGTCTAGAACGAACAAGACCGCCGACCACAGGCACAAATATACCCCAAGCCACGCAGTTTGGAGGGGAATAGTCGAGTTTTCAAGCAGTTGCTGGTTAAAAAGACGGAAGGCACTCGCCGGATTAACCGCCAAACAGATGTTCAGGAATCCGTTTGTGATCTGATGCTCAAAGGCAATCGTGATGATCAAAAGCCCTAAATCGTAAAAAAGAACCAAAAGCAGCCAAATAGAGAGCAGAACGCCTAAAGCCCGCGCCTTATTCTTCGCCAACAAGCTGATCGTTAAAGAAATTAAGATAAAAACCAAGCCTAAGAGCCAGCCTGAAAAAATCAGAACAGCAGTCAAAAGACTAAGTCTTGTGAGGTCGTAGGGCAGAACATTTAATACCGTAAGGAGCGGCAATACGGAAAAACCAAGAAGCAGGCAAACGCCGAGTGCAGCACTTTGCCCGAGAAGTTTGCCGGTTAAAAGCGCCGGTCGGGAGAGCGGATAAGTTAAAAGAAGAATTAACGTTCCGTGCTCCTGCTCTCCGACAAATGCGTCATAAGAAATTAGAACCGCAATTAATGGGATTAAAAACACTCCGAGCGTGACAACCGAAGTCATGACGGCTTCCAACGGACGAAAAGAAAAATCGCCGCCGATTGCCGCCGTTCCGAAGACTACTGCCAGAGAGAGACAAGCAAAAAGCGCGGATCCTACGATCAGCCATAAATTTCTCCAGCAGTCTCTGAATTCCTTTGCAGCGACGACCCGAACAGAAGATAAAAAACTTCTCACTTTTGGTGCCCCTTCAACGCTGCTTTATAAATATCCATTAGTGACGGATTTTTAACACCGACTCCGGTGATGCCATATTTCTTTTCCAAATAAATGAGTTTTTGGCTGAGATCCGTTCCCTTACAAACAAGACGCCCGTCAATAATGGAAGAGCGAAGAAATTCATCCTGACGAGCCGCATTCAGGGCATCTGAAGAAACCAACTCAAAAGACAGGCCCATCTTTTCACTCAAAATTCGAATCGTACCATCGGCCGCTTTATGTCCTCCTACGAGCATTACGATTCGATCCGCGAATCCTTCTACCAACATAAGCTCATGGGTACACACAATCACGGTACAGCCGCGTTCTTTGAGTTTTAAGAGCTCCTGATACATAAAATCTGACGCGGTCGGATCCAATCCAACCGTCGGTTCATCCAAGAAAAGCAGTTTAGGCTTAGCTAAAAGCGCCTGAGCCAGCCCTAAACGCTGCCTCTGCCCCTTAGAGCACTGGCCGACTTTTTGTGCAGCCACAGTTGAAAGTCCCAGTGATTCAATTAGTTCGTCGGCTCTTTGACGTGGGATATTTTTCAAATCCGCAAAGTAATTGAGATTATCTCGAATCGTCATTCCGTCGTAGAAACTCACATTCTCCGGCAGGTAACCGACGGAGATGGGAGAGGCGCCCGGCCTTCCCCCTAAGACTTTAACTTTCCCTTTTTTCGGCGTAATAAGGCCGAGGCACAGCTTAATCAGCGTAGATTTTCCCGCGCCGTTGTGTCCGATCAATGCGACGAATTCTCCTTGTGCAACAGATAAAGAAATGTCATCGAGGACCATCCGTGATCCTCGGTTAAACGAGACATTTAGGCATTCGACTGCATTCATAGGGTTCCTTTATTCGTCGAAATAGGATCGTGCATGATTGGGTTGGAATCAACAATCCCCTTGCCCTTATCCAACTGAAACTGTGCAGTGATAAACCTCAGAAAAACGACAAGGGGGCTATCCATCAAGAAACGGCTTTGCGGATAAAGCCAAAATAATCTGTCCAGGGAGTCATTCGGCTGATACGGAATATCTCCCACTCCGTCTTGATTCAAATCCCAGCCCTGATAGCTGCTCCAATAATTTCCGACGCCTTCCCTGCTCCACTCCACAGAAGAAGAACCAATATATCTGACCTGCAGACGATTGCCGACAAAACGATTGTTATGGAGAACGGTTCCTTCTCCGCCCATGGCCACGGCTGCACCGATATCGCAGGCTTCAAAGCTGTTGCCTTCAACAGTATTGATACCGCCGCCATAAATAAAAATGCCCTTCCCTTCGGTATCTAAGGAAGGCTTGCCACGCGGATTTTTAACGCGCTCAACGTGATTGTTTGATACTTCGGAGGCATCTGTTTCGTTGAGCAAGACGCCGAATTCCACCGTACGCTTGGAGAGGTTATCGAACAGACGAATTTTTTCAGAACTCATCAGCGCATAGCCGCCGATACAGGCTTCTGCTTCGTTGTTCCAGGCGGAATCGCCTCGTGTGTACATATAATGGATACCGTATTGGAGAGCCGCAAAGTAATTTCCGCTGCTTTGTGTTCGATCGGTATTTTCGAAATAAAACCCGTCTCTGGTGTACCGAACTTTATTGTTTTGCAGTACAGCGTTCTTCACATAATTGAAATAGACACCATCCCCTCGGTCTAAAACGTGTTTTCTTTTATTGCCGCGAATTTCGCAGCCCTCAATATGAATTTTTTCGGATTTGTCGGCTCGAATTCCGAATCCGGTACCTTCGATTTTGAGGTCCTTTAAAAGGATATCTTCAGAGCCTTCGTTGATTAAAACGCCGCTGTTTCGCTCATAAAGATCTGCACCGTAATTTTTAAGCGTTAAGCCTGAAACCTGTATTCCGGAAGCCTTGATCTCCAGGCAGGATCCTTTCCCGGCGGCGTCGATGATCGAATCTTTGCTTCCTCGAAGAGAAAGACTGGTAGGAATTGAAAAAGTGCCTTCATAGGTTCCCGGAGAAATCACAATTTCGTCCCCAGCTGCCGCCTTTGAGAGCGCATCGTGAAGCTCCTGAGACGTCGATACGTCCCAATGCGCCGCACTACAGAAGAGCGGAAAAAATAAAAGAAACAGAAGAGGCACTTTTCTCATGCTCAGTGGCCTTTAAGCGATTTCAAAAGCCCAAGGTTCACTTCGGAATAGTTCACAATTGTTCCGCCGTGCTCTTTTGTAAAGGCTTCGACGTCTCCCTTGGTCGCGAAAGGAAGAATCGATTTGCCCATCGCACCGCGAACGTCAGATCCGGCGTTAAAGAAAGCTTTTTGTGCCGAGAGCATCTTTTCATGCAGCGGGATATCTTTCTTATTGCCGAAGTCGGAAACCCAGAAAGCCACGGTTCGTTTTGCATTCTCAGGCTGCAGAACATAGACAAATCCGTCTTTGACGGAACAAAACTTCAGGGGCTCTTTTTCTCCCTTTACAAAAACCTGAGCTTTTGCTCCGGGATAGTTCAAAATAACCATGCCGCAAATATGGCAGCGATCGTGTTTATCAAAAGCTACCGGGCCCGGGATTTTATCTTCACTTTTTCCGCTGCATCCGGCAAGGAGAGCGGCAGCTGCGACTGTACAGAAGACTTGAATTAACTTTTCCATAGCGGAGGATTCCTAAAGATTAAAGTGGCCGGTTTTCTACCGGTCTAAGGAGATAAGAAAAGTGCCCCGAAAGCAAACTCTCGGAGCACTGTTTCTATTTAGATGGAGTTGATCTGGCCGGCGTAAATGATGAATAGACGCAGGCACATCATGCCGCAGATGGCAGCCAGTCCGGAGGTATAAAAAGCAGTTGCTCCGGTACGGAATGCCTTGCTTCCGAAGAAGCTCAGCGCCAGCGGAATCAGGAAACCGATACCGACTGCACCGACCCAGAAAACCTGAGCCCACATTCCGGTTGTAAAGGCAGCAAAGGCAGCCTGAGCAGCGGCGTTTCCGCTGACCAAAGCGATGATGATCATCAGCAGGCAGAGAGCTTCAACCGCCATGATCGGCCATTCAGCCGCATGAAGAACATGCAGATCGGAGCCGTGACGATCGGCACCGAAGAGCCAAGCGGCCAAAACTTTTGTCGCTGCACAGCCGGCAGAGAAACCGGAGGCGACGAACAAGGCCGGAAGGACAGCGGTGTTGATCAGCGGGAAGCGGATCAGAGCCGAAATCAGGAAGCCGGTGTAGGCACAGATCGCAATCGCAAGGATAAGAACGATCCAGTCCAAAGCCACTCTGAATTTGGCAAAGAAGCTGATGATCGGGTCAAGCCACTTAAGCCAGCTCACGGACGTAATTTCCTGCTGAAGCGCAACGCACATCAGCACGAAAACGAGCGGTATATAGAACAGAAGCGCCATCACGCCAATGCTCATGACGGAAGTCGGGTTGTAATAAACCAGAATTCGCCAGAAGAAGAGCGGATTGGTCAGGTCCAGCACCAAGCAGATCATGCCGAGAACGATCGTAATAAAACCGATCAAAGTCGCCGCCTTCATGATGGGTGTGTTGAGGTGAACGCCTCTGAAAAGGTTCACACAGATCGCAACGGCAACCGCACCCCCGGAAATACCGGCTAAGAACAGATACACGGCAATCGGCCAAGGCCAGGCAACACCCTCGGTAAGACCAATAGTAAAGTCCAACATGATCAGACTCCTTCTTTCTGAACGGTGACGTATCTGAGGCTAGGCTCCGTACCCAAATGCGGACGGATACGAACCGTGTCTTTGACACGAAGCAGACGGCTGATGATGCTTTGCGGATCATTGACGTCGCCGAAATACAAGGCGCCGTGCCGGCAGGCTTGTACGCAGGCGGGTTCTTCTCCGTTTGCTAATTTGGTCTTCAGGCAAAAGTCGCAGTTGTCCGCCACTTTTGTTTCCGAGTTGATGTATCGAACGTTGTAAGGACAAGCGGCAATGCAGTACTTGCAGCCGACGCAGCGGTCCGGATCCATCGTCACGATACCGGTCTTCGGGTCTCGATGTGCTGCACCTGTCGGGCAGACACGAACGCACGGGGCGTCCTGGCACTGCTGACAAGAGACACGAACGTATACGCGCTCGCAGTCGCAGCCTTCGAGTTTTCCGCAAATCGGACACGCAGTTCCCGGAACATGAGTCGTCTGACGTTCGAGCACTAAGCGCGAAACTCCCTTGGGCAATTTGTTGGTTTCGTTGCAGGCTTCTTTGCACAAGCCGCAGCCGATACACTTGTTTTGGTCAAAGACCATCGCGTAATGCGGCTTAGCTTGGCCAGAATCAGATCCTGCGCTCGTTTTTATTGCGCCTTTGTTCTCGTCGGGCTTATTGCAGCCTCCGAGCGATAACAAAACTAAGGAACCCGCGGTTGTACCGGCTAGAAATGTTCTTCTGTCGATGTTTGCACTCACGGTGATTCTCCAAAACAGACTATTCGTCTGTCGCTAATTTATTTTGACTGGGCTAACTTCTCCCGAGCGTTAGCAATCGCACGCTGGATTGCCGCTTCGCGCTCCGGAGCACTGTGCGCTTTAATGATTGTTTCCCATTCACTGATCGCCGCTGCGTAATCTTTATTCCTAAAGGCGTGTTCCGCAAGCAGCATTCTTGAAGAGGCTTCCGTTGGATTCAGACTTAACGCTTTTTCAAGCGTGAGCTTCACTTCCGGTGTCATCTGACGATGATCTCGGTAATAGAGCGCCCTGGCCTTGTCTCCATACAATCCGGCATTCGGTCCGGTAATTGTTAAAGCTTCATCCAATGTTTTTGCGCTCTCGTCAAAGAGCCCTCCCTGCATGTAAAGTCCGGCAAGATCTCTGCGGGCTTCCACATTGCGAGGTTTATTCATCGCAACTCTGCGGGCCTGAGTGATCTTGGCTGCGAGACGATGATCTTTGGTGTTGTCCACCTGAGCCCTTTCCCAATCGGAAAAGCGGCCCACAGAAGCGTACACACCCAACGACGAACCGATGAGAAGAAGAATAATCAGTGAAAGGATTGAGATGTGGCTGCGTGCTGCACGGCTTCTCAATGCGTAAACGATAAAAACGATACACACTAAGAAAACCACGATAGCGATGGATGCAGCCAATCCGATCATCATTAAAACTCCCTTTGCTTAAGAATTAACTGTGAGGCCACGCCATTTTAGGACGACTTCCGTTCATCGGAGGATGTCCTGCCGGCATTGCCTGGTTAGATTCTTTGTTAGCACCCGGTTTTTCAACTTTTTTGAGCGTCACTTCAAAAATGAGAGCAGATTCGGGCGGAACCGGACCGGCTCCGTTTTCACCGTAACCCTTATCAGCCGGGATAACGAAAACGGCCTTGCCGCCCTCTTTCATCTGAGACAAACCTTCCTTAAAGCCGGGAATCAGGGTCATGACGACGTCTTTTTCTTCAGCAGGTGTTCCTTCTGCATTCGTAAAAGGCGTGCCGTTAACCAGTTTTCCGACGTAAACCATCGTCACTACGTCTTCTTCTTTCGGGGAGGGACCGGTACCGGCTTTCAGCTCTTCATACTGAACTCCGGAAGCCAGGACCTTAACGCCCTTCTTCTTTTTGTTTTTCTCAAGGTAAGCAAGACTTTCGGCTCGATTCTTTTCCTTGACTTCCTTGACCTTTGCCTCATGGAGCTGGTTCAGCTTTTCAGCTCTGGTGTTGAGCGAAGTCACGATTTCTTCCTCGCTTAACTTGCTCTTATTCTTCAGAGCATCCATTAAGCCCTCCACAACCAGGTCCATGTTAACGGGTGCGCCAAGCTCAGACTGTTTGAAGGCCTGAGAGGAAAGATAATTTCCAAGCGAAGCTCCTAAGCTGTAAGACTCTTTGGCCTCCGGTGTCATGTCCTGTGCAAGGGCTGAACCGACGAAAACGAAGGTCAACGCGACTGACAACATAGTTTTTTTGAGAATCGACATAGTGATACTTTTAAATGGGGTTGATTTGATTCAAACGGAATGAAATTTCTTTAAGGTCTTTCAACCTTGCGTCCGGAAAGCTTCCAGCCCTCAATGCCGTCCGGCATCTGACGCACGTCGGTGTAACCAAGCTTCATGACTTCGCGGGCAGCCATTTCGCTAGCCGTGCAAAGTTTGTTCACGCAGTAGAACACCATCGTTTGGTCTTTGTTTTCGGGAAGAAGTTTTTTCCAGTTGCGGACGTTGAAGAACTTAGCGCCCGGGATGTAGCCCTGAGTCCATACTTCAAGCGTATTCACGTCGTAGAAAGGAATTCCGGCTTGCCAGAGCATCTCAGCTTCGCGCATAGAGATCTGGTTTAGGAGTTCGTCATAGACAGGCGCTTCGACCGGTTCTCCGCCTCCGCCCGCAAAGTTGATTTGCGGGTAAAGACACAGAAACGAAATCATCGCGGCTTGGAGTATTTTGCTTTTCATTCTTACTTCTCTGCTTTCACTTCGGGCCCGAAGACCCGAAGTTTACGTGACACTAATCTTTGTGGTTACTTCGTTGCTTTTACAGCCTTGTAACCGCCCTGATCGATAATGGACTGAGCCTTGGTCAGGTAGGCTTGTGCCGTCTCAACACGCTGTTTCGTGTAGTTGAAGGCATGCACACCCCAAGAACCGTCGTCCTGGACCTGTTTGATGATTTCGCCGGCCTTGTCGATAAGAAGCATGGCTTCCGTTCTCTGTTCAGGCGTGAGTTTGGTGACTTCAAGCAGCTTGTTGATACGAGTCAGAGCTTCGACGTTCTTCTGGTGGCCTTCCTTAATCGGGTTCTGCCACTTCATGACTTCGCCGTAGATCTCTTTCTGGTCCTGATAGATCAGGCCCTGATCGAGTTCAGACTGGAACGGGCTGTGGCAGCCTTTGCCTTCGACAACCGTAAAGTCGGCGATGGATGTACGTGCGCAGCTCCACATTAAGTCAACGTAACCGTGACCTTCTTCGTCTCTGGAGATTCTCCAGCCCTTAGAGTTGGAAGCACGAGACTGGCCCGGACCCGGGTTCATCATCTTCTTGTCAGGATCGACCATGATCTTGAAGAGGTGAGAACGACGGACGGCGTCAAAACCGGCCATGTCAGGACGCTGAATAGCTGTGAAGTTTTCGCAGCTCATCGTGAACGGCATATGGCAGGCGATGCAGTCGACCTTGCTGTGGGTGTCGGCATTCGCAACCATCTGAGCCTGTGTCGTATGGCAGTCTTGGCAGTTCTTACGAATTGCGGGACGTGTTACTCCGGAAGTCCAGTCGTTGCTGGTAACCTCATGCGGGTCGTGGCAGGTAACGCAGCGCATGCCCTTTTCATAGTGCTTCGACATGAAGAGCTGAGCGCCTTCTGTACCGCAGGACGGGCAAGAAGACTTCGTCTTAGCGTTGAATGCCTTTTCAAGCTTACCCTTAGCATCGGGACGATCAACTTCGTCTTCGATGAAGTTCAAGCGCTGATGGCAGCGGTCGCAGTTTGTGCTCATGTTGTTGGTGTTGCCAACCAAGTGTCCGCCTTCTCCATGGCATTCTTCACAAGCGATACCGCGGGAGATTGTGTGTTTCTGGAGTTCTTTCGGGTTGCCCAGGGCAGCGAAGAATTCCTTCTTATCCTTAAAGTCAAACTTGAAGGCGTGACAGACTTCGCAGTAAGAGGAAGCAGCCTGGAACAGAAGTTTGCCTTCATAAGTAGAACCGTAGGATGTCATACCCCACTGGTGGGAGGCGGAAGGTCCGAACTGGCTGAGTTCTGTCGGGAAGTCAGGGATCAATTTCTGAATTTCTTTCGCTTTTTCAGGTGTCAGCCATTCTGCCCAGCCGCGGGAGAACTGGTTGCCGCCGGCAACAACCTTACCGGTGCCGTCTTTGAGCAAACCGTCACGAACGTGGTAGGAACCGCGAACGAGCCATCCGTCGATGTAGCCGTATTTGGTACGCGGTGTACCGATGGTGGCGTAAATCACGTCAGCCGTAATACCGTCAGGAAGAATAGAGGCCTCAGAACCGTACAGTTTCTTCTTCAGGTCGTTATCGACTTCAGGATGTTCGCCAGGGAAACGAACCGTCTTGGCATGACGGGAACGCTTCCACTGTTCGTACTGAATCGCGTGGCATTCGCCGCATTTTTCCGGTCCCACAAACTTGTTGGGGAAGTCAAGAATGGAGCGCTGGCCCAAACGGTATTGAGAGGCCATCGGACGGTTGCCGTCCTGATGAGCGGAGTACTTCTGAGCATTGCCTTCACCAAGGTATTCAGAGCCGCGGGTAGAGATAACCGGTGTACCGATCACTCGTCCGTCTTTTCCGTAAGTAGCAAAGATGGGATGATTCTGGAATAAAAAGTCCCAAAGTTCTTTTTCTTGGACGATGTAGTCCTGCAGGGTGCGGATGCCCTTGGTCGGTTCCGTCAGGTCAGGATTGGCCCATACTTTCTGGGTAATCTCATTAACCTTAGGTGTCGGAAGGGGCTGACCGTCCGCTGCATAGACACATGATGTCGCCATAGCAGCTGCAAGGCCTAAGCCTATCGCTGTTTTTCGTGTCTCTCGTAACATATCTTCTCCAGGTGAGGCAGAGGTTTTTCGAATAATTAAATTGCTCCGAATATCTAGGCCTCGGTAGGTGTGAAATGGGAACAAGGAATGCAAAGGCAATACCTTTCCCCACCTTCAGGTTAATTTAAGGTTAGAAAGGCACTTGAAAAAAGGAGAAAACACTATGAAACGCCGCGATTTTATGAAGCTTTCCGCCGCTACCGCGCTGGGCGCTACCGTGGCTGCTATGGCACCCTCGGCTCTGGCTGCGACAGAGCTGGACCAGACCAACGGAGATCTGCACACCACTGTGGACCGCAAGACCGCAGCCATGGGTCTGGGCGATGGCAAGACCTTTGCTTATGACCCGGAGAACCCGTACCTGAACGTGAATGTGGGTCTGTTCCATGATGCGCAGGTGACGGTGGGCGGTCAGAATGTTGGCACTGCTACCTATTACCTGCCTGACGGCATGGATCCTTGGGCGCCGGCAGTTATCGTGCTGACCCCGGATAACACCACCGCAAAGGCGTTCTCCGGCACGGTCACCGGTCGTATGTGGCGCACGGTTGCCAGCAAAAATAAGATCGCCGTTGCATTTTTCGGTCCCGAAAACGGCGGCAGCTGGAATCTTTCTCTGAGCGCTGCCGGTCGCGATGACGCAGCAGCGCTGGACGCACTGTATCAGCTCATGCGCAAGAAGAGCGTTAAGCTGTCCGGCGCATTCTCCATGGATAAGTCCCACACCGCACTGGTGGGCTACAAGGAGGGCGGCGCGGCTGCCCTGCTGTTCGGCGCTCGCTGGGCAAGTGATTTCAGCTCCATCTGCGCTGTGGATGCAGCGGAAGTCCCGGCAGCTTCGCTGGAGGCAGTGGGAGGCGAGTATGTGCTGCCCTTCCCCGGCGACTCCACCCGCGGCGTGCAGGAGGAGGCCATTGCCGCAAAGACAGTGGATACCCCCGTTTGGTTCGTCCGCTCCAATGCCGATTCTACCAATAAGGCAGCGCTGGATTTTTATCTGAACGCCAATCAGGCTGCGGCAAAGGGCAACGGCGTGTATGTCAGCAGCCGCACAGGCTCTGCCGCTGAGGTGTGGGTAACCGAAAAGGCACAGTGCCCGGCTGCTATCTGGGAGAAGTTCTCCGGTCAGTTCAAGCGCTTTATGGCGCTGCAGCTGCCGGGCCGCGTAGCAAAGGCGGAGGACTTTACCCGCCGCGGCTTTGATATCCACGAGGAATGGGTCAACGGAGAGCTGCGCCGCTGGATGGTCTATGTGCCGTCCACCTATACCGGCAGCAAAAAAGTGCCGCTGGTGCTGGTGATGCACGGCTACACCGCCTCCATGTACGCCATTGCGGAGGAGTCCCGCTGGTACGAGGTTGCAGAACAGAACGGCTTTATCGTGGTGTTCGCGCAGGGTCTGGTGCGTCCCGCAGACCTGATGGGCAACATTCCCACCGCCATGTGGCTGGCAGGTCCTTTTGCCGCACTGGCCGGTAAGGATACCGACCCCAGCGTGGATCTGGAGTTCATCAACAGCCTGCTGGACCGCATGGAGCAGGATTACAGCATCGACACCACCCGCGTGTATGCCACCGGTCACTCCAACGGCAGCCTGATGACTTGGGCTACCGCCTGCCGCTATGCAAGTCGGTTTGCCGCCATTGCACCTATCGGCTATATGTTCACCCCGCTGCCGGAGCTTGACCCCGCAGTGCTGCTGCCGGCATGGACCTTCCTTGGCGAGTACGACTCGGCAGGCGTGGCAGAGCTGGTGGAGGATAACGGCACGGTGAAGGCGCTGCAGGGCTGGAACGCCCACAACGCCACCAACGAGGCGGCTGTTGTGCAGAGCACCTCCTACGATGGCGCTTTTGTGACCAAGAGCTTCATGGGCGGCAACGCGCCGCTGGTGCAGTACACCGTGGTCAAGGATACCCCCCACGTTTACCTGCAGGAGGAGAGCGTTGCAGTTTGGAACGAGTTCTTCTCCCGTTACAGCCGCGGTGCAGACGGCACCCTGTACTATCAGGGCAATGCCGTGACCGTCGGTCAGTACCAGCCCAGCGCAGAATGGTACGCTGCAAAATAAGCTGACAATGCCCGCCGCGCGGCGGTACAGGAGCTTTATATCTCGGGACACCGGAACGTCTGCGGACGCTCCGGTGTCCCTTTTTGCATTTTACGGCGGCTTCTGTTAAGTTTTTGAAAATTCGTGCCGGGGGCTTTGCAAATCCCGGTGGGTTTATGCTATATTTAAGTTGAAATACTTTGCATTCTGACAGAAAGGAAAAACGCCATGGAGCATTTTGTGGAGTTTGAAGATGTCTGTAAATATTACCAGACCGGCAGTGTGAAGATCGCTGCCGCAGACCACCTGAATTTCTATGTGGACAAGGGCGAGTTCTGCATCATCGTGGGGCCCTCCGGTGCGGGCAAGACCACCCTGCTGAACATTCTGGGCGGCATGGACAACTGCGACGAGGGCAACGTCTGGCTGGACGGCCGCAACGTGAGCCGCTTTTCCGCCCGGGAGCTGACCACCTACCGCCGGTACGATGTGGGCTTTGTGTTCCAGTTCTACAACTTGGTGCAGAACCTGACCGCACTGGAAAACGTGGAACTTGCCAGCGAGATCTGCCGCGACCCGCTGGACCCCGCCGAGACCTTGCGCAGCGTGGGGCTGGGCGAGCGGCTGAACAACTTCCCGGCGCAGCTTTCCGGCGGCGAGCAGCAGCGGGTGTCCATTGCCCGCGCACTGGCCAAAAACCCCAAGCTGCTGCTCTGCGACGAGCCCACCGGTGCGCTGGACTACCGCACCGGCAAACAGGTGCTGGGCCTTTTGCAGGATACCTGCCGCAAGACCGGACGCACCGTCATTGTTATTACCCACAACACGGCACTGACCGGTATGGCTGACCGCATCATTCAGGTGCGCAGCGGCCGCATCGTGTCCAATCAGGTCAACGAGCACCCGGTGCCGGTGGAACAGATCGAGTGGTGAGAACTGTGCAGAAAAGTTACCGCAAAAATATCCTGCGCGAGATGAAAAGCAGCATCAGCCGGGTGGTGTCCCTGTTTGGCATCGTGGCGCTGGGAGTGATGATGCTCACCGGCCTGATGTGCATTGCCCCCGATATGCGCACCGCTGCCCAGAAGTACTATGTGCAGCAGAATGTGTTCGACCTGCGGGTGCTGTCCACCCTTGGCCTCAGTCAGGGCGATATCAGCGCGATTGCCGCTGTGGACGGGGTAGACGCCGTGCAGGCGGTGAAGTATCAGGACGTGGAAGGCCACTGGACAGAGAACGAGCAGACCACGGTGGCGCGGCTGTATCAGCTGCCTGCCGACCCGCAGGCCGATACGCCGGAGAACATGAACCGCCCGGTGCTGCTGTCCGGCCGGATGCCGGAAGCTGCCGGAGAGTGCGTGGTGCACGTGATGGGGCACGGCAGTCCGGTGGAGCTGGGCACCCAGCTGACCCTGCCGGAAGAGACCGAGGGGGTCAGCGGGCAGGTGTTCACGGTGGTGGGCACGGTGCAGGACCCGCTGCATTTTTCCTCCGATTCCGAAAGCAGCACCGTGGGCGATGGCCAGCTGGACTGCATCCTGTTTGTGCCGGAGGGCACTTTGACCGCAGATTATTATACGGTGTGCTATATCAAGGCAGAAAACGCCGGATTGTATGATAATTATTCCGATGAATATCAGGCCGCAGTGGATGCCGTAGCGGAAAAGCTCAAGGCCATCCAGAGCGTGCAGTGCACCGCCCGGCGGGAAGAGCTGATGGACACTGCCAACGACAAGCTGACCGAAGCGCGCACGGAGTACGACAGCCAGAAGGCCGAAGCCGAACGTCAGTTTGCCGAGGCGGAGGCAAAGCTTGCGGACGCACAGCAGCAGCTGGATGCCGCCAAGGCGCAGCTGGAAGCCGGGGAAAAGGAGCTTGCCGCCCAGAAGACTGCCCTGCCGGACACTATGCAGAGCGGTGCCGACAAGCTGGTGAGCAGCGAGGAGCAGGTGCTGGAATTTGAGGAACAGTTACAGCAAATCGAGCTGCTGGTCAACCTGAAAAAGGTGGCAGACCCCCTGCTGACCTACGCGGAAGCCGCTCTGCGCAACGCCGAAAAGGCGCTGGACGAAGCCGAGCCGGAGGACGAGGATTACATTGAACTGCGGGATGCACTGGCCAAGGCGCAGGCCGCTTACAACAACATCTATAACCAGCTGCAGGGCTATCAGCAGCAGCTGGACGCGGGCAAGCGGCAGATGTACAAGCAGGGGCTTATCTCCTCGCCGAACCTCTCCAACGACCAGCTGGTGACCGAGGCCAAGGCTGCGCTGCGCAAGATGAAATTGCAGCTTTTGCAGGGACAATTGCAGCTGACCACCGGCACCGCCAGCGCCTACACCCAGTTCGATGCCGCACAAAAGCAGCTGGAAGAGGGTTGGGCAGAATACAACGCCGGGCAGACCCAGCTGGAAGAATCCCGCACCGAGTACGAGAGCCAGAAGGCCGAGGCAGAGCAGAAGCTGGCGGACGGCCTTGCCCAGCTGAACGATGCCGAGGAGCAGGTGAGCCAGATCAAAAAGGGCGAGTGGTATGTGCTGGACCGCACCTCCACCATGAGCTGCGTCACCTTTGCCCAGTACGCCGACCGCATGGACGCCATTGCCCGGGTGTTCCCGGTGTTCTTCTTCCTTGTGGCGGCGCTGGTGGCTACCACCACCATGACCCGTATGGTGGACGAGAACCGCCTGCAAATGGGCACCTTAAAGGCGCTGGGCTACTCCAATTTCAGCATCGCGGGCAAGTATTTGTTCTACGCGATGCTGGCCACCATTCTGGGCAGTATCGTCGGCATGGTGGTGGGCTTTGTGGTATTCCCCATCATTATCTGGAACGCCTATCAGCTGGTGTTCAGCCTGCCCACCTTCACCCTGCACTTCTACCCGGGCATGGCAGCCGCCAGCGTGGGCATCAGCGCCGCCGTCATCGGCTTTGCCACATGGTACGCCTGCCGTTCCAGTCTGGCCGAAAAGACCGCAGCTTTGCTGCTGCCCCGGGCCCCCGTGGCGGGCAAGCGCATCCTGATGGAGCGCATCACCCCGCTGTGGTCCCGGATGTCCTTCTCCCAAAAGACCACCGCCCGCAACCTGTTCCGGTATAAAAAGCGGTTCTTCATGACCGTGCTGGGCGTGGCGGGCTGTACCGCGCTGCTGCTCATCGGCTTTGGCATACAGGATTCCCTGCTGCCCATCGTCACAAAGCAGTCTGCCGAACTGACCCACAACGATATGTCTATCACCCTCAGCGACCCAAAAGCCCTGACCATGGAGCAGGGGCTGGCAGAGGAGCTGGACAGCAACAGCGCCGTGCAGAACTGGGGCGCGGTGTATACCAAATCCACCACCATCTACAATGCCGAAGGCGAGAGTGCAAGCGTGAGCATCGTGGCTGCCGCCAAGGACAGCGACCTGACCCGGTATGTTACCTTCCGCACCCGCAAGGGACACAAGGCCATCAGCTTTGACAGCGGCAGTGTCATCCTGACCGAAAAGACCGCCGAGAATCTGGGTCTGCACACCGGCGATACCTTCTGGGTGGAAAACGCCGAGGGCACCCGGGTGGAGCTGACCCTGACCGGCATCACGGAAAACTATATGTTCACCCGGCTGTACCTCCCCCGCGCACAGCTGGAAAGCCTGCTGGGCACGGAGGATATCCCGTGGAACACGGTCTACGGGCAGACCACCTGCACCGATGCTGCCGGGTACAACGCCCTGCGCACCGACCTGCTGGACTGCAACTATGTCAGCGGCATCAGCTTTACCGAGGACACCACCGAACTGTTCGATAACCTCATCGTCAGTCTGGGCTATGTGGTGGTGCTGATCATCATCTGCGCGGCGGCACTGGCGGCTGTGGTGCTGTATAATCTCATCAGCGTCAACCTTGGGGAGCGCAAAAAGGAGCTGGCGACCATCAAGGTGCTGGGCTTCTACGATCAGGAGGTGTACCGCTACATCTTCCGCGAGATCGAGCTGCTGGCACTCATCGGCTCCGGCGTGGGTCTGGCACTGGGGGTGCCGCTGCACAAGTTCATTGTGTTGACCGTGGAGATGGATCAGCTCATGTTCATCCGCACCATCGCCCCCCGCAGCTACCTGCTGGCGGTGGCGCTGACCATGGTGTTTACCGTGGTGGTCTGCTTTGTCATGCGGCGGCACGTCCGGCGCATCAGCATGGTGGAAAGCATGAAGGCTCCGGAGTAATTACAAAGCAAAACCATAAAAAGCACCCCCTGCAGTCTGTACGGGCAGACCGCAGGGGGTGCTTAGTCTTTTATACGCTCAGGGAATCAGAGGAACACATACTTGAGGATGAACAGCACGGTGAGCACATACATCAGCGGGCTGATCTTCTTCTCCTTGGCCTTGCCGGTGATCACATTGATGATGGTCCAGGAGATGATGCCGATGGCGATACCCTCGGAGATGCTGTAAGCGGTGGGCATAGCCAGAATGGTCAGGAAGGCGGGGATGCCCTCGCTGGGATCATTGAAGTCGATCTTGATGGCAGAACCCATCATGTAGAAGCCCACGATGATCAGAGCCGGAGCGGTAGCAAAGCTGGGGATGGTGAGGAACAGCGGGCTGAAGATGGTAGCCAGCAGGAACAGCACGCCGGTGGTCATAGCGGTCAGACCGGTGCGGCCGCCCTCGGTAACGCCGGAGGCGCTCTCCACGAAGGTGGTGGTGGTGGAAGTACCCAGCACAGCGCCCACGCAGGTGCCGATGGAGTCTGCCATCAGTGCGCCCTTGATGTTGGGCAGACGGCCGTCCTCGTCCAGCATATCAGCCTTGGAGGCCACGCCGATCAGGGTGCCCAGCGTGTCGAACAGGTCCACGAAGAGGAAGGAGAACATCACGGCGAAGAAGTTCAGCAGGCCGACACCGGAGAAGTCGGTCTTGAACACCTGACCAAAGGTCTCGCCCAGTGCGGAGAAGTCGAAGCTGACAAAGGCGGTGGGGATGACGGAGTACATACCGGCATCCACATCGGGGACGTAGATACCGGTCAGCTCGCACACGATGCCCAGCAGCCAAGTGATCAGGATGCCGTACAGGATGCCGCCCTTGACCTTTTTGACCAGCAGAATGGCGGTGATGACCACACCCAGCAGAGCCAGAATAGCGCCCACGCCCACGCTGTGGAAGGTTGCGCCCTTGAAGTGCTGGTAGGTGACCAGCGTGGAATCGCTGTTGACGATCAGCTTGGCATTCTGCAGGCCGACGAAGGCCACGAACAGGCCGATGCCCACGCTGACGGCGCTCTTCAGGGTCATGGGAATGGCGTTGAAGATGCCCTCGCGCACATTGGTCAGGGACAGTGCAATGAAGATGACGCCCTCAACAAAGACGGCCATCAGAGCCAGCTGCCAGCTGTAACCCATGGTCAGCACGACCGTGTAGGCAAAGTAGGCGTTCAGGCCCATGCCGGGAGCCAGGGCAAAGGGGTAGTTGGCCAGCACAGCCATCAGTGCGGTGGCAATAAAGGATGCCAGCGCGGTGGCAATCAGCACAGCCTTGGAATCCATGCCCGCTGCGGACAGGATGTTGGGGTTGACGGCAAGGATGTAAGCCATGGTCATGAAGGTGGTGATACCGGCCATGATCTCGGTCTTTACATCGGTGTGGTTTTCTTTCAGGTGAAAGAACTTTTCTAACATGAGAAACCTCCTGCTTCCAATAAAACACTCCGCCGGTTGCGG
>ENA-UEQA01000329-UEQA01000329.1-human-gut-metagenome-genome-assembly--contig:-NODE-329-length-24123-cov-9.456750_pt1 | contig 24123 bp, 17 predicted proteins | sample MGYA00242936_ERZ507937 | MGnify/ENA primary metagenome ERZ507937 (study PRJEB26167, sample SAMN06115468) | human gut metagenome | host: Homo sapiens | place: China:Chongqing | collected 2016-06-16... | reverse complement strand
TATATTGTTCGAGTGCACAAATAACACTCGGTTGACAGAAAAAGGAAAGTATCCTTTAAACCAAGAAGGAATGCCATTATACTTCAATAAGAAGTAAAGAGTGTTGATGCTTGCGGCGTCAGCTTTTGGCGGAATTGATAAAGGAGTTGGGAATAAGGAGAGGCGGAAGGATTTATAAGGTCTTTTTCATTCTTTGAGGAGGGAATCTAAAGATGGCTCAGGCGAACATCACTTCACATGTCAGATTGCGCAATCATAGTTCAGGATACACCGATGTCATCCAGATGTTGGCCGGTGTCCTTCTCTGCTGTTTTGTGCTGATGCATATGGTACTTGTTTCGAGTGTCATCTTGAGTCCGAAGATAATGGACTCGTTGGCCGTATTCCTTGAAACGTCTTATCTGGCGCAGATTGGCGGGCCGATCATTTTGCTTGTCATGATCCTGCACTTTATTCTCGCCGCACGGAAAATGCCGTTCAGCCCGCTGGAACTGCGGGAGTTCTGGCGTCAGGCCAAGATGATGCACCATATGGACACATGGCTGTGGCTGGTGCAGGTCGCCACCGCAATCGTCATCCTTGTCATGGCCAGCGCGCATGTCATCAACATCCTGTCGAATTTGCCCATCTCTGCGGATAAGAGCGCGGCGGCCATTCAGGGCGGCATGGTCCCCTTCTATCTGGTGCTGTTCGCCGCGTTGGATCTGCATATCGCCATCGGTTTGTACCGCGTCGGCGTGAAGTTCGGCATCCTGAACCGTGAAAACCGTTTGAAGTGGCGCAAGTATGCCCTCTATCTCGTTATCGGTCTGGCACTGCTGAGTCTGGCAACCCACTACAGCTTCGCCACGATGGCCATCTAAGGGAGGGCGTCATGAGAACGATTTATTCCGACGTGTTGTGCATTGGTGCCGGGCTTGCCGGCGAACGCGTGGCGCTCGCCGCGGCTATGGAAGGTTTCCACACCATCTGTCTTTCCGTCGTCCCTCCCCGCCGGTCGCATTCCTCGGCGGCGCAGGGTGGTATGCAGGCGGCCCTCGGCAACGCCGTCATGGGCAAGGGCGACAGCACCGACATCCACTTCGCCGACACCGTGAAGGGTTCCGACTGGGGCTGCGATCAGGAAGTGGCCCGCATCTTCGCGGACAGCGCGCCCATCGTCATGCGTGAAATGGCCCATTGGGGCGTGCCGTGGAACCGCGTCGTCGCGGGCAAGCACACCTATTATAAGGGCGGCAAGCCCTTCGAGGCCGAAGAAGAGGAAAGCAAACACGGGCTCATCCACGCCCGCGCCTTCGGCGGCACCGCGAAATGGCGTACCTGTTACACGGCTGACGGCACGGGACGTTCCGTGCTGAACACCCTCGACAGCAAATGTCTCCAGTACGGCGTGGAAATCCACGATCGGATGCAGGCCGAAGCCCTCATCCATGACGGCGAGCGCTGCATGGGCGCCATCGTCCGCTCCCTGCGCGACGGTGAGCTTGTCGCCTACATCGCCAAGGCGACCCTCATCGCCACCGGCGGCTACGGGCGCATCTACCGCGCCACCACCAACGCCATCATCTGCGACGGCGGCGGACAGATCTGCGCCCTGAATACCGGCGTCGTGCCCCTCGGGAACATGGAGGCCATCCAGTTCCATCCCACCGGCAGCGTGCCCACCGACATTCTGATGACGGAAGGCTGCCGCGGCGACGGCGGGACGCTCCTCGACGTGAACGAGTACCGTTTCATGCCCGACTACGAGCCGGAGAAGGCCGAGCTTGCCTCCCGCGACGTGGTTTCCCGGCGCATGACCGAGCACATGCGCAAGGGCTTCGGCGTGAAGAGCCCCTACGGTGACCACCTGTGGCTGGATATCCGTCACCTCGGCGAGCACCACATCACGACCAAGCTGCGTGAAATCTACGACATCTGTACGCATTTCCTCGGCGTGAACCCCATTCACCAGCTTATCCCCGTGCGCCCGACGCAGCACTATTCGATGGGCGGCGTCCGCACGGACAAGGACGGCCACGCCTACGGGCTCAAGGGCCTGTTCGCCGCCGGTGAAGCGGCGTGCTGGGACCTGCACGGCTTCAACCGTCTGGGCGGCAACTCCCTCGCCGAAACCGTGGTTTCCGGGCGTTACATCGGCAGCAAGATGGTCGAGTACCTCAAGGGTTCCGAAAGCGTGTTCAAGACCGAACCCGTCAACGACGCCCGCAAGCTCGTCGCCAAGACCATCGACGACATCATTTCCTGTCGTAACGGCAAGGAAAACTGTTTCGATCTCCGCAACGCCATGCAGGACATCATGATGGACGACGTGGGCATTTTCCGGAATGCCAAGGATCTCCAGAACGGCGTCGACAGGCTGCTCGAGCTTTCCGAGCGGGCTAAGCACATCGGTCTGCACGGCAGCGTGAAGGGCTTCACGCCCGAGCTGTCCATGGCCCTGCGCGTGCCCGGCATGATCAAGCTGGCGCTCTGCACCGCCTACGGCGCGCTTCAGCGCACGGAATCGCGTGGGGCGCATACCCGCGAGGATTTCCCCGCGCGCAACGACGCCGAATGGCTGACGCGTACGCTCGCCTACTGGAAGGAAGGCGACTCTCTGCCCACTCTCAAATACGAAGACGCTTCTCCGTGGTTCGAGCTGCCTCCGGGCGAGCGCGGCTACGGCGGCGGGAAGATCATCCCCGCCGAGATCCCCGCCGACAAGATCAAGACCAAGGAACAGGCGGAAGAAGCCATCAAGTAAATGCGGGTACGCCGCGGGGGAAGGGCCTCTTCTGAAGAAGGGCTTCCTTCCCCCGGACCCCCTTCCCCTCATCCTCCTAAGACTTTTGTGTCTTGAGTGAGAGGAAGCGCGAAAGGCGCTCTGAAAAGCACACATCTTTTTTCAGATTCGGGAGTTAGAATGAGTCGCAAATTGCATATCGAGGTGTTCCGGTACAATCCGCTTGATCCCGCCTCCGTTCCGCACATGCAGTCTTTTTATGTGGAAGAATACAGCTCCATGACCCTGTTCATCGCGCTGAACATCATCCGCGAGCAGCAGGACCCGAGCCTCCAGTTCGACTTCTGCTGTCGCGCGGGCATCTGCGGTTCCTGCGGCATGGTCATCAACGGGCGTCCCGGCCTCGCCTGCCATACCCAGACCCGGGATCTGCCCGATCATATCGTCCTGCATCCCCTGCCGGTCTTCAAGCTGCTTGGCGACCTGTCCGTGGATACGGGCGTGTGGTTCCGTGAAGTGGGCCGCAAGATCGAAGCGTGGGTTCATACGCAGGACAAGGCGTTCGATCCCCGCGCCGAAGAAAAGCGCATGGAAAACGAGCTTGCCGAGCAGATTTTCGAGCTCGACCGCTGCATCGAATGCGGCTGCTGCATCGCGGCCTGCGGTACGGCCCGGATGCGCAAGGACTTCCTCGGCGCGGCGACCATCAACCGCCTCGCCCGTTTCTACATCGATCCCCGCGACAACCGTTCCGAGGACGAGTACTACGATGTGATCGGCAACGATCAGGGCGTATTCGGCTGCATGGGCCTCCTCGGCTGCGAAGACGTCTGCCCCAAGAAGATTCCCCTTCAAGACCAGCTCGGCATCATGCGCCGTATGCTGGCCCTCAAGTCCGTCAAGGGCATCCTGCCCAAGGCCCTGTACGAAAAGTTCAAGGGCTGCGGTTCGCACTGCCATAGCTAAAAAGATAGGCCTCCGGCGGCAAGGGGCTTACCGCCCCTTGGCCCCGTCCGGGGGGCGAGCCGCCCCCCGGGCCCCGGCACAACCGGAATCGCTGAAGCTCGTTTCCCCCTGATCGGCAAGAGAAAAACGGCGCGCCGTTTCTCTTGCGCTTGTGGGGGCGGCATGGGCGCGTTTTTGCCTTCGTCCTTTGCTCGGGCATAACCGAGGGGCCGGGGGAATTCGGCCCAAAGGGGCGGCGAAGCCGTGGCCGTACCGCCGGAGGCGTCGCCTTTCACCTCTATTTATTATTATAAGGAATACGTACATGGCCTTGTTTACGCGGGAAGAAGCTCTTGAATACCACCGTTCCCCCCGTCACGGGAAAACCGAAGTGGTGCTGACCAAGCGCTGCGAAAGCCAGAAGGATCTGTCCCTCGCCTATTCGCCGGGTGTGGCGGAAGCCTGCAAGGCCATCGCGGAGGAGCAGGCGCTGGTGTCCGAGTACACCGGGCGCGCCAACCTGGTGGCCGTGATCTCCGACGGCACAGCCGTCCTCGGGCTCGGCAACATCGGGCCTTACGCCGCCAAGCCGGTCATGGAAGGCAAGGGCGTCCTGTTCAAGAATTTCGCCGATGTCGACGTGTTCGACCTGTGCCTCAAGACGGGCAGCACCGAAGAGTTCATCGCCGCTGTGAAGACGATGGAGCCCACCTTCGGCGGCATCAACCTTGAGGACATCAAGGCGCCGGAATGCTTCATCATCGAAGAGACGTTGAAGAAGGAAATGGGCATCCCGGTGTTCCATGACGATCAGCACGGCACCGCCATCATTTCCGGTGCGGCCCTGCTCAACGCCTGTGAACTTACGGGCCGCAAGATCGAAGACGTGACCGTCGTGGTGGTGGGGGCCGGCGCGGCGGGCATGGCCTGTGCGCGGTTCTACTGCGCGCTGGGGGTAAAGCGCGGGAACATCCGCATGTTCGATTCCAAGGGGCTCATTCACAAGAAGCGCTCGAATCTGGCCGAATACAAGCTGGAATTCGCGCAGGAGGAAGATCTGGGGAGCCTCGCGGACTGCATGAAGGGCACGGACCTGTTCCTCGGCCTTTCCACCAAGAATCTGGTTTCGCAGGATATGGTGCGCTCCATGGCCGACAAGCCGGTGTTGTTCGCCATGGCGAATCCGGATCCGGAAATCTCGTATGAAGACGCCAAGGCGGCCCGCCCCGATTGCATCATGGGGACCGGGCGCTCCGACTACCCGAACCAGATCAACAACGTCTCCGGTTTCCCCTACATCTTCCGCGGCGCGCTTGACGTGGAAGCCACGGAAATCAACGAGGCCATGAAGATCGCCGCCGCCGAGGCCCTCGCCGCGCTGGCGAAGGAACCGGTCCCGGCGGAAGTCTGTTCCGCCTACAATGTGGACAGCCTTGAATACGGCTTCGATTACATTATCCCGAAGCCGCTTGATCCGCGCATTTTGACGTGCATCACGCCCGCCGTCGCCAAGGCGGCGATGGATACGGGGGTTGCCCGCAAGCGTATTGAAGATCTCGACGGATACGCCCGTGAACTGGAACGGCGCGTGAAGGCCTCGCACGATCGCATTCGGCCATTCGTCGCTTCTTACGAATAAAAAAATGCCCGTCCGCGCCGTTGCAGCGGAGCGGACGGGCGCCTTATCGGGGAGGACGGCTGCGTTTTGGGAGGAATAAGGCCGTCCTTGGGGAGAGTTTCCGTCAAAGGCATCACCAGTTTGATGACTTTCATACACTAACTGTTTTTGCTTTTTTGGCAAGCAGGGGAGAAGGTTTGTATGAAACGGTTTATGTGGAGTTTCTTGGCTCTTTTGATTGTTGCGTGTGTGGGCGTGTATCTGGCCGGAGGGTTTGAGTGTTTTGCGGCTTCCCCCGGGACGGCGGGCGCCGCGATCCCCGGTGATCGCACCAAAGCCTATATCACCCTTGGCATCCTCATCGTTGCCGCGCTGCTGTTCGTGACGGAAGCGCTTCCGCTGCCCATCACGGCCATGCTCGTGCCCGTGGGGCTTTCCAGTACGGGTGTTCTGACTTCCAAAGTGGCGTTCAGCTACTTCGGCGACAACACCGTAGTGCTGTTCATGGCCATGTTCATCATCGGCGAATCGACGTTCGTCACCGGTTTTGCCGATAGGGTCGGTCAGATGGCTTTGAAGCTGTCCAAAGGCGATATGAAGAAGCTGTTGCTCTTCTCCATGATCGCTGTCGGCGGCTTGTCCACCGTGCTTTCCAACACCGGTACCACCGCCGTGGCCGTCCCCATGATCATGGGCATGTGCGCCTCCGCCAAGGTTGCGCCGAGCAAGATTTTGATGCCCGTAGCCTTCGCTTCGTCCCTCGGCGGTACCGTGACCCTCGTGGGTACGCCCCCAAACGGCATCATCAACTCCATGCTTGATCAGGTCGGCATCCCGCAGTTCGGGTTCTTTGAATTCGGCAAGTTCGGCCTCATCCTGTTCGCCGTTGGCATGTTGTATTACTGGGCTTTCGGCTACCGCCTGCTTCCCGAGGACAAGGGCGGCGAAGACCATTCCTTCGGTTCCGAACTGAAGGAACGCCGCACCGCGAAGATGCCTTACTCCATGGGGATTTTTGCTTTCGTGGTCATCATGATGGTGACGGGGGCGCTGCCTCTGACGACCGCCGCCGTGCTCGGCGCGTGCCTTGTGGTGGCGACCCGCTGCATGACCATGAAGGAAGCGTTCCACTGCATCGACTGGGTGACCATCTTCCTGTTTGCGGGTATGCTGTCCATGTCCGCCGCGATGCAGAAGTCCGGAGCCGCTGCGCTGGTGGCGAACGCCGTGGTTTCCAACGTGTCCGGGCCGACCATGCTGATGTTCGTGTCCTGCGCGCTCACCATGCTGCTCACCAACTTCATGTCCAACACAGCGACCGCGGCCCTGATGGCCCCGCTGGCCCTTCCCATCGCCGTCGGCGGCGGCATTTCGCCCCTGCCGCTCATGATGGGCATCTGTATGTCCGCTTCCGCCTGCTTCCTGACCCCGATCGCCACGCCTCCGAATACCATCGTGTTGACCCCCGGCCGCTACACCTTCCTTGATTACATGAAGGCGGGCTGGCCGCTTCAGATCATCAGCCTCGCGCTGTGCGTGTTCGTCATCCCGATGATCTGGCCCTTCTAGCCCCAAATCGCGGCGTCCTGTCCCCAACCGGGATGCCGCATCTTCCCTCCCCTCAGACATTCCCCTTCGGCAAAGGCCGCAAGGGGAATGTCCCCCTCCTTCGGGGGGAGGACAACGCCTGTCGCTTGCGTGCGGCGGGCGTTTTGTTTGGGATTCGGAGAAGGGAGGTGAAGGACGCGACGGGGGGCCTATTCGGTGCGGCGTGACGGGCTGAAAAGAGAAGAGCGCTTCCCGTACAGGGAACACGTTGTGGCGGGAGAGCTTTTTTTGAAGGGCTTTTCCGTTGGGGGCTGCGGGCTTCGCGGGGGCCTGTTGCGCCGTGGGAAGGCATCCGTGATAAAGGCCATCCACGTATGGGGGCCTGTGATTTCCCCGGGTGCTCCGAGGCGCGCTCCGTTTGAGCGCGGGTCGCCCTGTTACTTCTTGAGCCTGTCCTTGACGCGGGTAGGCAGCTCCGAGAGAAGTTCGGCGTGTTCTTCCTGAGGGACAAGCTGCTGGGCGGCCTGTATGCGGGCGTGCTTTTTCTCGTGGAAGTCGTGGAGGCGCTGGATGATGCGGTCGTCGCGGCGTCCTTTGAGCCATATCTGGGCGGCGTTGACGATGTTCTGGAAGATGGAGTAGGCGGCCAGCGACACGGATGCGATGGGATCGAGATACTGAAACGTCAGCCACATGGGCAGGATGATATTTTTTTGCGCCAGCGCCTGTCCGCCCGCGATGCGGCGGTGGAAGCGGGAACCGATGGACTTGCCGAGGATGAAGTTGGCGGTGCAGACGGCGATCCCGGTGAGGGCAAGGAAGATTTCGAGCTGGTAGTCCTTTTCGCCTGGCTTGAGGAGCTGTTCAAAGGTGCCGCCCATAAGGATGACGAGCATCCCCGCCCACAGGTAGTAGGCCAGAATGCCCCAGCGTAGCAGCACGGCGTTGACCTTGGGGGCGGCGTATTGGATGAGCCAAGCGGCCAGCAGGGGGAAAAGCATGGTGGGCCCCACGCGCATGAACACGTTGGACATGGTTTCGAGGAAGGGCGTGTCGATCTGCCCCGTGGCGATGAGCGGCAGGACCAGCGGCGCGAGCACGACGATGGCGAGGTTGCTCAGGAAGGCGTAGGCCGCGAGGAAGGCCACGCTGCCGCCGAGCATACCGGTGATGATGGCCGCCGCCGTGGCCGTGGGCGTGAGGGCGGCCATGCATACGCCCTGCGCGATGGCCGGATGCCACGGGAGCGTCAGCGCGTAGAGGCCAAGGCTCATGACGATTTGAAGGCTCATCAGGATGAGGTGCAGAGGATGGAACCGCAGATCGCGCGGCGAGATGTTGCAGAAGGTCAGCAGGAGCATGGAGGCGAGCAGCCACGGCGCAAGCCACGTGAACTGTGAGAAAAAACTGTGCCCCACGGCTCCCACGACGATGGCGATGAGGAGTGTCCATTGTTTGAGCGCGCGCAACAGTTTTTTCATCCCAGACAGCCCCCTCTTTGTGCCCGCTTGGAGAACGCGGGTATGAGATGCCTTCACCATACATAACGGCCCACCCCTTATCAAGGAAGAATCCAGTGTGCTTCATCTTGCTGCATTTAAAAGGAATCTGCGAAACAACCGGAATGTTCCGAAAGGGTACGTTGTCCGGGGCAAACCGTTTTGAGCAAAAAGGAAGGGGGGCTCTGAACGCCCCCCTTTTTCATACGCTATAGGCCCAACCGTTCCTTCCATCTCGGAAGTTCGGGATCGAGGGCGAGGTAGTCGGGCGGCAGGTCGGGGGCCTTGGGAGCGGCGAGGGCGGCGGCCACGTCGGAAACCGTGCGGACGTTGACCACGCCGGGGAGGCCCTGCAAGGGGCAGAGGTCCACGTCGTCCTCGGCGGCCTGCACCAGCACGGGCAGCTTGCGGAAAGCGGCCTCCAGCGCCACGGTGGTGGAGTTGGAAGCCCAGACCACGGTGCCCGGCGTGAGGAAGTTCCCGATGGGGCCATCCACGACGCTGGGCGGCTCGGCGCCGCCGTACAGGTTCTTGAGGCGTTCGACTACGGGCAGGTAGGGATGCGGCTTGACGACGACTTCCCAGCCGTCCAGCGTCCCGGCCTTGGCGGAGGCCGCCAGCGTGGCGAGGTGGGCGTCGGTTTCGTCGGCGAAGAAGCTGGTGACGATGAGCAGCCGCGTGGGCTTGGCGGGCGTCTCCGGAGCGGCTTCGGCATCGGGCTTGGGCGCGAGATAAAGATACCGCAGGGCTTCCACCAGCGCGGTGCGGTCCTCCGGCATGTGCCCGGCAAGCAGGGCATCCTGCGCGCCGGTCCCGTTGCACAGCCACAGTTCGGGCATGGCCCGGCGGCAGGCAGGATCGTTGATCATGCGGGGATCGTCGAAATAGCGGAAGTCCGTGGGGCGCACCGTGGAGTGCTGCGCGCCGTAGACCGGCCCGGCATCCCCGTCGTGCATGGACTGGCAGAGCATACGTTCCCACGGGCAGTTTTCCTGCGGGAAGGTCGTCCACTCCTGCGGCCCGGCCCATTCCGCATAGCGGCGGAAGGCTTCGCGCATGAGGCAGCGTTCCAGCGCCCGCCAGCCTCGGGTGGAATCGCCCCAGTTGTCTTTCAGGACGGGCCAGAGATCCATCTGGGAACCGGGGAAACGGAACAGTTCCCTGACCTGCGGTTCCACGGCCCGGCTGGAGAGCAGGAGCTTGCCGAACCGGACAAGGCTCTTGGCGATGTCGCCGTTGGTGAGGAACTCTTCGAGGAAGTGGAACGAGGCGCCGTCCTGCCCGTTGGCGCGGAAGCGGTCGCGCAGCTTGATCGCGTCGGGGAAGGAGCACTGTGGGGCCGGGAAATAGAGGAAGACCCAGTTTACGCGGTTGGGCTTGCCGTCGGCGGGCTGGAGGGCGTCATGGAGCTTTTCCCAGTAGCGGGAGCGGAACCGCCCGTTCTTGGCGGCGGCCATGTCGATGTTGGGGAAATAGGTCACGATGCTCGCGGGCTTCACGCCTTCGGGCAGGGCGGGCCGGGAAAGCGGCGTGCGCGGCAGGCGGCGGCGTACGATCCACAGCCACGCCGGGAAGCGCACCAGCGCCTTCACCGGGGCGGGCAGGCGGTAGTAACAGGCTTTGAGCTTGGCTTTCAGCCCTTCCGGCTGCGCCGCTTCCGCGCTGCCGATACGGTGCACGGCGAACTCGCGCCCGGTAGCCTTGCAGAAGCGCCCCAGGACGTCTTCCATCCACGGGTCGGCCCCCGCCGCGGCGCACAGTTCCAGCCGGGTGACGCCCTTTTCGTCCAGCAGCAGTTCAAGGGCACGCAGCTTCAGCGCCGGGAACAGGTTATGCGTCACTTTGGGGTGCTTTTCCACCAGCGTGGAGCACCACCACATGGACAGGTTGTCGTCGGCGCGGAGGTGTTCTTCCAGCAGTTTGCCGTTGATCCGGGCGCAGCCCGTTTCGTAGGTCCATGCCGCCAGATCGTCACGGATGGGGAGCAGGCGTTCGTTCAGCTCCACGGGGATGGAAATCTGCCCGTCGGGGACGCTGCCTTTGTCCCATACCGCCACCAGTGCCTCGGACGGCGTGCCCTTAGGCAGTTCCGTTTTGTTCAGCAGGATGAGTGTAGCCATAGAAAACCCTTTTGAAAGGAATGGTTGCCATGATTGGGGAAAGGAGGCCTTTCTGGAGAGAGGTTGCTCCTCCCCTTCCCCAAACCTGCCAGTGTGGCTCGCGCCCACCCCCTCATCTCTCAAGGCTTTTCACTGGTGGGGAGGCGGCGCGGCGGTCCGTTTCAAGAACGGCAGTGAACAATGAAAGAAGCTTGTCTTCCAGTTTCGTACAAAGCGGGGCTTGTGTCCACAGGAACAACCGGAGGCATCCCGTGAGGGAGAGCCGCCGGGCGGCTTTTTTCCGTTTTCCGGTGAGTTCATTTTCCTTTGAAATGTATACTGTTGAGGAACTATGCATCAGGGAATGCTGCGGACAGGGATTCGATAAACACGAAAGTCTTTGGAAAGGGAGGGATGGGGTTTGGGGAAGGGAAAGCTTTTCTTCAGAAAAGTTTTCCCTTCCCCAAATCTCTCTCAAAGTCACTTGCTCTAGCCCGCGAAATGATCAAACCCGCCGGATATGGGGACGCCGTCAACGCGGATCACGCCGCCTTCGGTGACCTTGCCGAGCATGGTGGTCTCGGCGTTGGCGACCATGACGTGTACGGCAAGTTCGGGCGAACATGTCCCGATGAGCGCGTAGTCCTCGCCGCCGAGGAAGGCGTGCCGCTTGGCCGCGGCGACGGGTTCGGCCTCGTTGCGGGAGCGCATGAAGCGCAGGATTTCAGTGTGCGGCATGGGCATGTCGATGTCCGCGCCCATGCCCGGCCCGACCAGCCGGGGCAGATCGCGGGCGAGGCCGTCGGAAAGATCCATGAGCCCAAGCCGCCCGCAGGTGGGATCGCCTTTCCCGCGGCCCCAGTCCGCCGCAAGGCGCGACAGGCGCATGCCTTCCTTGAGGCGCGGGGCGGGGCGCAGGTGCGCTTCGCAGGGGATGGGCCACTCGTTGAGGGCGGCGCGGCACCGCTCCTCAAGCAGCAGCAGACCGGCGCGTGCAAGGCCCGTCCTGCCGATGAGGAAAATAACGTCGCCGGGCTGTGCCTCGCCGCGCAGGAGCGTCTTTTCCGCCTGCCCGAACACAGTCAGGCAGAGGTGGAGCTTGTCGGCGCGGGAGAGGTCGCCGCCGACAAGCGGCACGGAAGCTTGGGCCGCCAGCTCGGCCATGCCCGCGCACAGGCCGTCCACAAGGGCCATATCCGCATCGGGCGGCAGGGACAGGCCCACCGTGAACCCCATCGGCCGCGCCCCGTCGGCGGCGAGATCGCTCAGGTTGACGGCAAGGGCCTTCCAGCCGATATCTTCCGGCGTGAAATAGGAGCGCCGGAAATGCACGCCCTCCATGAACAGATCCGTGCTCACGCACAGCGGCCCGGAAACGCCGAGCACGGCGCAGTCGTCGCCGCGCCCGAGCAGCACGTCCGGCCCTTCGTTGGGGAAATGCGAGGCGATGCGGGCGAGGATGTGATCCTCGGAAACGAGATCGGACATTTATTCCTCCAGAGTCAGAAACGCGCTGAGAATGACCTTGAGCCCGAAGCCGGGGAAGTTGACCCGGCACTTGTCGGGCGGAAGCTGTTCCACGATCTTGCCGCGCCCGAATACCTTATGCCGGCAATAGCCGCACCCCGCGCCGCCCTTGGATGCGGCCCTATCGCCTTTCGCCTCGGGGATGACCGGGGGCGGGAACACGCCTTTGACGCGCCCGGCGTTGGGGTTGGCCAGTTCGCGGGGAATATCCACAGAAGGCCGCGAAAAGGCGGGATCTCCGGCGAAGGATGTGCTACGCTTGGAGATGCGGCCCGTGTAGCCCTCCTGCCACTCCTCAAGGGCGCTGAACGGCAGTTCGCGCACGAAGGGGCTCGGCGTCGCGGGCTCATTGCCGCCGTTCTGGCGGCTGTAGAGCGTGGCGGGCACGAACAGTTCCAAATCCTCGCGGGCACGGGTGCAGGCGACGTACATGAGGCGGCGTTCCTCCTCGAAGTCTTCGGGCCGCACCAGCGCGTGGCGCGAGGGGAAACGGTCCTCGACCAGATCGAGCAGGATGACGGCGTCCCATTCCAGCCCTTTTGAGGAGTGGATGGTGGAGAGCACCACCCGGCCCGCCTCATCGAACTCGTCGGCGTCGTCCTCCGGCGTTTCCAGCGACAGATCCGCCACGAACTGTTCGAGATCGGTGTAGGCCGAGGCGATGTGCGCGAGTTCCGAGAGGCCCTGCTGGCGGCGGGGCCAGTCGTCGGGGAATATGGCCTGTAGGCGGGGCGTGTAGTGCTCGATGACCATTTCGATGAGCGCGGCGGGCGTCAGGTTGTGCTCGCGCAGCTTGTCGAGCAGCAGCATGTCGGACCACAGATCCGGGTACTTGGTGCAGGCTTTGCGCAGCGCGTCGAAATCGCCCTGTGCGGCGACGTGATAGATTTTTTCGGCGGTTTTGGTCCCCACGCCTTTGGACAGCCCCGCCACACGCTCGAAGGAGGGCATGTCCAGCGGGTTGATCGCCAGCCGCACGAATGCCACCACGTCCTTGACGTGTACGGCTTCCGCATAGCGCAGCCCGCCGTATTTGCGGAACTTGATGCCGCGTTTGGAGAGTGCGACCTCAAGGTGGTAGGACTGGTAGCCCGCGCGGAACAGCACGGCGATTTCCTTCGCCTGATAGCGGTCAAGAAGCTCTTCCACGCGCGCCGCCACCACATTGGCCTGCGTCAGGTCGCTCATGGGGCGGACGAGGCGCACGCGGGGCGTTTTGGGCGTGTTTTCCTTGGTCGTGAACAAGTTTTTGCGGAAACCCTCGGAGGCCGGGGCCAGCACCGCGTTGGCGACGTCGAGCACGGGCTGTGTGGAGCGGTAGTTCTCCTCAAGCCGGATGACCCGCGTTCCGGGGAACAGCTTGGGGAAGTCGAGGATGTTGCGGACGTCCGCGCCCCGGAAGGCGTAGATGGACTGGGCGTCGTCGCCCACGGCCATGACGTTGCCCGCTTCCCCGGCGAGGAGCCGCACCAGCCGGGCCTGAACGCGGTTGGTGTCCTGATACTCGTCCACCATGATGTAGCGGTAGCGTTCCCGGAACCGCTCGGCAAGCCCTTCGCGCCCCGCCTCGGGATCGCCTTTAAGCAGATCCTCAAGCTCGAACAGCAGGTCGTCGTAGTCGAGCAGCCCGTGCTGGCGGCGGTAGCCCCGGTATGCCTCTCCGATGCTTTCCAGCGCATCGGCGTGGGGCAGCAGGTGCTGCGCGTCGCGCTGGAGCACGTCGCCGATGGAAATTTCCTTGTTCCGGGCTTTGCTGAGGAGGCCGATGATGGTCTGCGTCTTGGGGAACGAGCGGTCGCCCTTGCCGACTTTGAGCCGTTCCTTGCACTGCTGGATGGCGGAGGCGCTGTCCGCCGAGTCCATGACGGTGACCGGGCCTTCGGCCCATGCGGGCCTGTACTGGCGCAGCACCGAGAACGCGAAGCTGTGGAACGTGCCGCCGTGGACGCCGCCGATGCTGTAGCCGAGCAGATCCGTGGCCCGGAGCAGCATTTCGCGGCTGGCCTTGCGGGTAAACGTGAGCAGCAGCATGTCGCTTGCCGGGACGCCCTGTCCCGCCAGCCAAGCCAGACGGTGGACGATTGTGCGGGTTTTGCCGCTCCCCGCGCCCGCGATGACCAGAACCGGGCCGTCCGGCGCGGTCACGGCTTCGAGCTGGGCCGGGTTGAGTGTCGAAATGTCTATCACTGGAACTCCGTGGGAAGAGGATGCCTCCGGCTGTCGGGCCGCCGCCCGGACCCATGCCTTCCGGCGGGCCGGGGAAATCGCTTTGCGTGCGATGCCCGTAAGGTTCGCAAGCCCGCCTAACGATCACGCCTTCGCCGCCCCTTGGGGCAAATTCCCCCGACCCCCTCGGAGCCGCCGCAATGTTCTGGAAACGGTGTTCCGGTTCGGAACATTGCGGCGGCTCCGAGAGCGTCAGGCACCCTCTTCGCCGGGTTGGTTTCGAGAAAAAGTGTTCCCCATAAAAACACAAACGCCCCCAAAACACAAAAGTTTTGGGGGTGGGAAACGGATTTTCGCTTTTGGATGCCCCAGCCCCGTCTTGGGGGCTTTCAAGGCCCGATGCGGGAACGCCTTGCCTGTATCCACAGGGAAGGCGGGCGACAGGGATTCGATAAAGGCGAAAGTCTTTAAACAGGATGGGGGTGGAGCGAGCCCCTCTGGCAGTTTGGAGGGGGAAGGGAAACGTGGGAGGGCCTTCTTCAGAAAGTTTCCCCTTCCCCCTCCAATCTCTTATTCATTCCCCGCGAGCTCTTCCAGCCAGCGGTTGAGTCCGGTCAGATCGGAACCGTGGGGGTAGGCGGTATTCTCGAAGAAGGGGCCGCGCCCGTAAAACAGCGTCTCGGCGGCTTCGGCGGCGTCGCTGTCCGTGGTGGCGTCGCCGACCATGACCGCGTCGGCGGGATCGATGCGTTCCTTGCGGACAATGCCCTTGAGCAGTTCCGCCTTGGCGGGGGGCGTCCCGCAGATGCCGGTGAAGTAGCGGGCGAGGCCGCGCTGTTCCAGAACGGACTGGAGCTCTTCCTGCGGCGTGCCGGAGCAGACATACATGGGCACGCGTCCGTGCCAGCGTTCGAGGACATCCATGACGCCGGGCACGAGGGGCGCGTTCAGGACGTTGTCCAGCGCGTAGGAAACGAACCGGGCGCAGCAGTCCTCCATTTCCTCAGGCGTGATTTCCCGGTGGAACACTTCGCGGTAGAGCCATGCGAATTTCTCGCGGCGGCTCACCCCGCCGTGCAGGGTATGGTAGAGGAGGAGCCGGTCGCGGGCTTCCGCGCCGAGCGGCTCCGCCACCTGCCCGAACGCTTTGGTCTTGGCGTCCACGGATTCGAGGATGACGCCGTCGCAGTCGAAAACGATGAGCGAAAGGGCCATACGCTTAGGCTCCGGGGAACAGGACGTCGAGCAGGTTTTTGATGGTGTCCGTTTCCATGATGATCCGCGCTTCCTTGGCATAGGAGCCGATGTGCGGGGTCAGGATGACGTTGTCCATCTCCTTGAGCGGGCCGTCGTAGGGCTCCTTGGTGAAGCAGTCGAGGGCCGCGCCCGCCAGATGCCCGGCGGTGAGCAGGCCGAGGAGGGCTTTTTCGTCGATGAGGCCGCCGCGGGCGATGTTCAGGATGATGCTGCCGGGGCGCATCAGGGAGAGGCGGCCAAGATCGAGCAGCGGGGCGCCGTTTTCGGTCTTGGGGCAATGCAGGGTGATGACGTCCGCCCAGCCCATCAGGTCGTCAAGCTCAAGGCGCGTATAGCCGGGGACGTCGGCAAAGGGATCGTGGTAGCCGACGTTCACGCCGAACGGTTCGAGGAGGTGCGCCACGGCTTGGCCGATCTTGCCGAAGCCCACGATGCCCACGTTCTTGCCGTGCAGGAGGTTGCCCATGCGCTTCTTCCAGACGCCGGAGCGCAGTTCGCGGTCCTGATGCGGCACTTGGCGGAGCAGGGTGAGGATGAGACCCAATGTCAACTCCGCGACAGCCAGCGTGGGGCCGTCCGGCGTATTGCGGACTTCAATGCCCTTTTCGGCGGCGTAGGCGCGGTCCACGTTGTCCATGCCCGTGCCGCAGCGCGATATGACCTTGAGGTCGGGCAGGGCGTCCATGACCTTTTTGGTGAGCGGTTCGGTTCCGGCGGCGACCCCGTGGCAGCCTTCCAGTATCTGGATGGCCTCCTCTTCCGTCAGGGCGCGGCCCTTATCGTTCATGACGTATTCGACGCCCGCCTGTTCGAGCAGCTTCAGCGGCTCGTCGCTGTATCGGGCGAAAGAAGATGTGGTGATGGCGATTTTCATGGCGAAACATCCTTTTGGCTGGATGGGAAACGCCGTTCCGGCGTGCGGGGCGACGTTGGGCAATCAATCCTTGCGACGGCTGCCGATGACGCGCGCGGGAACGCCGCCCACGATGGCGTAGGGCTCCACGTCGCGCGTGACCACAGCGCCCGCCCCGACCACGGCCCCGTGCCCGATGCGGGTTCCGGGGGTGATGGTGCAGTTCGCCGCGATCCAGACGTCATCCTCGATGACGATTTCTCCGTACAGGTGACCCTGTAGCATGATAGGCTTTTCAAGGCTATCAAAACAATGGTTGGCGGCGCGCAAAACGGTTCCGGGGCCGATGGCCACCTGTTTGCCGATGCGGATGAGCCCGCCCGAGGCGTCCACGGTCACGCCGGGGCTCAAGGCCGCGTCCTCGCCCATGTCCAGCGTCCCGCCCTCGGCATAGAGCTGGCAGCCCCTGCCGATGCGCACGCCGTCCGCGAGGCTCATGTTTTTGCAGCCCTGCATGGCGATGCCTGTGCCGAACCGGGCCCTGCCGCAGCGTTTGAACAGAGGGCGCCACAAGAGCAGGCGCGCGCCCATTCCCGCGGCCGTCGGAATCCACGCCAGTGCGGCGATGCAGAGTTCTTCGAGGAAGTGTTTCATGGTGATATGCCTCCGGCGGGCTTGTACCCGCAAGGGGGGCAGCGCCCCCTTGACCCGGCTATGGGTGGATGATGAATGGGGGCGCGCAGCGGCGTCCCCCGGAGGGTTCTGAAAAGGCGGGCTGGTGTGAATAAAAAGGGGGAAAGCCGCCGCGCGGCCTCCCCACCAGTCGAAACGTTTGGGAGGATGAGGGGAGGGCGGTGGAGGGGAACAGGAGACTTTTTCAAAGGGCCCCTTCTCTCCTCCCCCGGTTCCTTCTTCCTCAACTTCCCGTTACTTCGTGTAGCTGATACGCAGGGCGTCGTCCCTCATCATTTCGCGGACGCGTTCGAGGTCCTCCTGCGTGTCGACGCTGAGGGTCCGCTTGTCGGTGGGGACCATGCGGACCTTTTCGCCGTGTTCGAGAATGCGCATCATGTCGACGGATTCGATGATTTCCAGCGGGCACTCGTCCATCGCGTTGAATTTGAGCAGATAGTCGCGGCGGAAGGGGATGATGCAGACCTGTTTGTGCATGGGCACGTGAGGGGTTCCCTTGCGGCGGGACGGGATGGGCTCGCGGGAGAAGTAGAGGGCGTCGCCGTTCAGGTCGGTCACAACCTTCACTTCGTTGGGATCTTCAAATTCTTCCTCGGTGGCGAGGTCGGCCATGAGGTTCACGACGTTGATGGACGGATCCTTGAGCATGGGTTCGACGGCGGCGTCGATCATGTCGGGGGTGATCATGGGTTCGTCACCCTGCACCATGACCACGATGTCGGCGCGCTGCCCGGTCATTTCCTCAATCTTGAGCATGGCTTCGGCGGTACGGGTCGTGCAGCGGACATGGGTGTCGGCGGTCATCACGGCTTTGAGCCCGGCGGAGGCGGCGTAGTCCATCACGACCTGATCGCAGGTGGCGATCCATGTGGAGGACAGTTCTTTGCACATGGCGGTACGGATGGTCACATGGCCGACCATCGGGATGCCGTGGATGTCGGCAAGGGGTTTTCCGGGAAAGCGGCTGGAACCCATGCGGGCGGGGATAATGGCGATGATATTCATGAGGCGTCTCCTGAGCGGTGTCGGTTAGTCGGCTTTGTCCACCATCAGGTACCCGCCGAGCTCCTTGAGGTCCGGGTGCAGTTCCTGATGGATTTCTTCCATGACCTTGAGCACGCCCTGTCCGAGTTCGGTGGACAGGTGCGGGGTCATTTTGCGGCCCACCTTGGGCATGAAGGCGTACGGCGTGATCTGGTAGTGCCCGCTGTTGGGGTCGTGCTGGTACTTGATTTCAATGGGCTTGCCGAGCATTTCCTCGATCATGCGGAACAGGTCGCCCACCTGCATGGGCTGGTTGCCGGTGAGCACGATGTTCTGGTTGGCGTATTCCGGGCCGAGGATCTCCACCGTGCTGAGGGCGGCGTCCTCGACGTGGATGTACTCGCGCAGGGCCGTGGGTGCGCCGTAATAGGTGATCGTGCCCTTTTCCAGCGCTTCGGCCACGAAACGGTTGATCGCGTTGCGGCGGTCGGCGCGGGGGCCGTAGAGCGAACCGTAGCGCAGGATCGTGTATTCGAGGCCGAACATATCGTGATAATTTTCGATATACAGTTCGCACGCCTGTTTGCTGCACCGGTAGAAGCCGCCGGACTTGCCGTACACGTAGAGCGTGCTGGCGAAGACGTAGCGCTTGACCCCGGCCTTGCGGCAGGCTTCGAGCAGGATGACGTTGCCGAGGACGTTGATGCGGGCGGTTTCCACGGGCTTCTGGTTGGATTCCCCGATGTCGGCGAGGCCCGCGAAGTCGAACACGGCGTCCGCGCCGCTCACGACGGTATTGACCAGATCCTCGTCCAGCAGGCTCCCCGTGACCATCTTCTGGTCCGGGCGCAGGTATGGGGAGGGGCGCAGGTCGACGATGGTGACGTCATGGCCCGCATCGGAAAGCTTGTCGCATACGTGCGATCCCAAAAAGCCGGAACCGCCGAAGAAAACGATTTTCATGCACATTTCCTTGTCTATTCCCCGTCCCAAAACCGAAAAGTTTAGGAGGGAAGGGGTGGGGTCTGGGGCAGGGAAGGGAAGCCCTTTTCAAAGGGTTCCCTTCCCCGCCCCAGTTTTTTAGCGTTTCGGGCAGGCGCAGCCGTGGAGGAGGAACACCGCGTCGATGCCGTAGGCGATGAACCGGTAGCCGTCGGCGATGCACTTGGCGAGGCGTTCGGGCTCGGGCTGCACGACGTGGTTGCCCATGGGCATGTTGTGGCGCTTGCAGGCTTCGTTGATGCGGGCCATCACGGCGACGAAATCGGGGTGATCGAACTGCCCGGTGAGGCCCATCGAGCCGGAAAGGTCATACGGGCCGACCATGATCGCGTCGAGGCGGGGGTGGGACAGTATGGCGTCGAGCTGTTCCACGGCGCGGATATGCTCGATCTGCGCGACGAGGAGGATATCCTTCGCCACGTCCACGCGGTAGGGATCGAAATCCCTGCCGTACATGTTGGCGCGGGAGTAGCCCACGCCCCGGCTGCCGCCCGCGTCTGGGTACAGCGAGAGGCTGATGGCCCGGTCAAGCTGCTCGCGGGATTCGATCATGGGGAAGACGAGCCCCTGCGCACCGGAGTCCAGCGCGTCCTTGATGGGCCGCAGTTCCGCCTGCGCGATGCGCGCGAAAGGCGTGGAGCCGCCCCGTTCGATGGCGCGGAACACGTCCGGCAGGATGGCCCGCGTGAACGCGCCGTGTTCCATGTCCACCGCGACCCAGTCGTAACCGGATGCGCCCATCACTTCCGCAACGTCCGCCGAAGGGAACTGGAGCCACGTACCGATCGTGGCGTTGCCCCCGCGCATCATAGCCCGTATTTCCTGTGCCGTTTTCATCAAATATCCCTCTATGTTTTGGGGCCGCTCGCCTCTCTGGGGAGATGCCCGACAGCCGGCCTTGCCGGTGGAATGCTTTACAACGTCCCGGCTCCGGCCCGCAGGCCGCCGCCAGCCTGCAACTATAAACCCGCCCGTTTCCGCACGCAAGCTCTGGAGCTATGGGGGGAGATGAAGATTGGGGAGGGGAAAGGGAAACTTTCTTCAGAACGTTTCCCTTTCCCCTCCCTAAACCCCACCCCTTTTCCTTCAAAGATTTTCGTAAACGGGGCGGGCCGCGGTAGCGGCGGCTTGGCGGCCCGGGCCTTGTTGGAAGTTTCCCGGAGTCACCGTTCTCGGGGATGCTGTATTTTTTGCTGCAACGTGTCTGGATTTTTTGAGTTGTTGCGGAGGAATGCTGTCCCTACAAATCTTCGGCCCTCTCCGGCTCGGGATCGGTTCGGAAGAAGGGCATGACGGTCGTGAGGGAGGCGGGGGAGGCGAAGAGGAATACCGTATCGTCGCCGTGGAGGAAGGCGTCCCCTCCGGGCGACGGGATGATCTGCCCGGCGTGGCGGATGCCGACGACGGTAACGCCGTATTTCTTGCGGAGCGAGGTATCCATCAGGCGCTTGCCGTCGAGGGCGCAGCCGGGTTCGACCTTGCAGGCCACCACTTCAAGGCCGGTGAGGACCTCATCAGCGAGGGAGGGCAGATCCATGCCGGTCATGCGGAGCTGGCGGGCCATGTTGTAGTATTCGTGCCGGATGCTGTTCACGAACCGTTCGATGGTCTGGCGCGGGACGAGATAGTGCCCGAGCACGCGGGAGAAGATTTCGATGGACGTTTCGAAATCCTCGGGGATGACGTCGTTGGCACCAAGCCGCCGGAGGGCGTCCACTTCGCCGAGGAAGCGGGTACGTACCACGATGTGCACTTTGGGGTTGAGCTTGCGGGCCACGGCGGTGATGGCCCGGACGGCGGAGGGGTCGGAAATCACGACGGCGATGACGCGCGCGCTCTGGATGCCGAAGTGTTCCAGCACGAGGGGCTTGGAGGCGTCGCCGCCGTGGATGGGTTCCTTGCCGCCGTAGCGCGACACGGTATCGGGATTCATTTCAAGGATGACGTAGGGGATGCCCGCCTCGCGCGCCGTGCGGGCCAGATGCTTGCCGCCCACGCCGAACCCTACGATGATCAAATGATCCTTGAGGGATTCGTCCCTTTGGGCGGCGGCTTCCTCATCGACGGGCATGTGCATGTGGCGGCTCACGAAGGAGGCGACCTTGGGCGCGATTTCCATGACCGTGGGGGTCAGCATCATGGTCACGATGCTCGCCGCGAGGAACATCTGGTACCCGTCGTTGTCCATGAGGCCGCTGTTCACGGCGGAACGGGCCAGCACGAAGGAGAATTCCCCGATCTGCGCGAGGCTCATGGCGGCGAGGATGGAGACGCGCAGGGGGTACCCCACCAGCAGCATGGGCGGCAGGGACAGGATGGATTTCAGGAAGATGAGCAGGGCCGCGAAGAGGAACACCTTGTCCAGATGGTGTACGAGGAAGCCCACGTCGAGCAGCATACCCACGGAGATGAAGAACAGGCTGGTGAAGACGTCCTTGAAGGGGAGGATGCCTTCGAGGACGTTGAGGCTGTATTCCGATCCGGAGAGCAGGAGCCCGGCGAGGAACGCGCCGAGGGCGAGGGAGAGGCCGAGCGAGGCCGTGCCGAGGGCGATGGCGAAGCACAGGCCGAGCACGGTCATGAGCATGAGCTCCTTGCTCCGGGTACGGAGCACGAGCTGCATGATGCGGGGGACCACATGGCGGGCGAGGACCCAGCCTCCTACGAGGATCACCAGCGTCCGCCCGGCGGAGACGAGCATCCCCCCGAGGTCCGTGTCCCCCCGCCCGGCGAGGATCGGGATGGCGAGCATCATGGGGACGACGGCGATGTCCTGAAAGATGAGCACGGAAAAGTCGAGCCTGCCCTGGGGGGATTCGGACTGCGCCTTCTGCTGGAGGCGGCTGAGCACGATGGCGGTGGAGGACAGGGAGGCGAGGAAGCCGTACATCATGCTTTGCTGCCACGTCTGGCCCGTGAGCACGCCGAGGCACATGAATGCGCCGACGGTCAGCACCACCTGCGCCGTGCCGCCGACGAACACGGGGCGTTTCAGCCGCATGAGTTCTTCGCCGGACATTTCAAGGCCGATGGAGAACAGCAGCAGGACCACGCCGATCTCCGCCAGCAGTTCGACCGCGTGGGGGTTCTGGACGAGCCCCAGGGCCGTGGGGCCGCACAGGACGCCGGTCAGCAGGAACCCCACGATGGGCGGGATTTTGACCTGGTGGCAGACGAGCAGGACGCCGATGGAAAGGCAGAAAATGGCGACGATGTCCGGAAGAAGAGGGATGTCCATAGCAGTGGAGGCTCCATAAAAGCAGAAAGGATGAATAGTACATTCTTTTAAAATGGCTGCGTTGAGAAGGCAAGCGTAAAGGTCGGGTTGGCGAGTGCTCATGCGGGTTGCGGGCGCTTTTTCTAGTTTTCCCCCCGGATGTTTTACGCTACACTGCGGTAGTCTGAATCCTTGCGATGAACTGTTGTTTCAGAGCAAAATCCATCCTATAGGCGTTGTTGGAGGCTTTATGCTGTTTCGTCGTGCTCCCCAGAAAGTTGAAGAACTCAAGATCGTCATCGTGGGAGCGGGGGAAGTGGGGTTCCACATTGCGCAACGCCTGTCCGAAGAGCAGAAGCAGGTTGTGGTTATTGACCAGAACCCGGACAAGCTCCGCAGGATAGAAGACAACATGGACGTGCAGACCGTGCTTGGGTCCGGCTCCATCCCATCGGTTCTCAAGAATGCGGGGGCGGGCGACGCCGCTATTTTTCTGGCCGTGACCGACAGCGACGAAACCAATATCGTCGCCTGCCTGTTCGCCAACACCATCGCCCCGAAAGCCATGAAACTGGCACGGATACGCACGGAAGAGTACACCGCCTATCCCCAGCTGCTCGGCAGCGGGTCCCTGCAAATCAGTATGCTCATCAACCCGGAGCAGGAGATCGTCCGCTCCATCGAGCGCCTTCTCACGCTGCCCGGAGCGGTGGAGTACGGCCAGCTCGCCGACGGGTTCATCCGTATGGTCGGGATGCGCGTGGAGAGCGGCCCGCTCATTGAGCAGCCGCTGACCCGTTTCCGGGAGATCGTGCAGGACGACGGCATCATGGTCGGGGCCATCGCCCGTGGCCAGAAGCTCATCGTCCCTTCCGGCTCCGACGTCATCAAGGCGGGGGACACCGTCTATTTCGCCTACAAGCCCACCAGCCAGCGGGCACTGCTGCGGGCGCTGCACAAGACGCGGGGCAGCCTCGGCACGGCCTGCATCGTGGGCGGCGGGAACATCGGCCTGCGTCTGGCGCGGCTCCTTGAGAACAAGGGCGTGGACACCAAGCTCATCGACATCAGCGAGGAGCGCTGCGAACAGCTGGCGGACCAGCTGCAGGGTACGCTGGTCCTGCACGGCGACGGCACGGACAAGTCCCTCCTGCAGGAAGAGCATATTGATCAGATGGACGCCTTCATCGCGGTGACGGGCGACGAGGAATCGAACATCCTGTCCTGCCTGCTGGCGAAATCCCTCGGCGTGAAGGAAACCGTGGCCCGCGTGAACAAGGCCGCCTACCTCCCCCTCGTGGAAGCCATCGGCATCGCGCACAGCGTGAGCCCCCGCTTGTCCGCCGTGAACAGTATTTTGCAGTATATCCGGCAAGGGAAGGTGCTTTCCAGCGTCTCCGTGGGCGGCGACGCCGCTGAAATGCTCGAGGCTCTGGTGGATGAGGAATCCCTTGTCGCCGGGAAGCGTGTGCATGAGCTTGGCCTGCCCAAGGGGATACTTCTGCTCGGGGTCATCCGGGGCGGCGAGGCGTTCATCCCTTCCGGCCAGACCGTCATCCAGCCGCAGGATCGCATTGTTCTGCTCAGCCTCCGCGAGAAGATGAGCAAGCTTGAGGGCATCGTTTCGAAAAAGAAGGAATGACGCCTTGCCGGTGAAGGGCACACCGCTCCACGTCCCCCCATGCCTGTTTTTTATCAGCGGTTGCAGTCCGTTTAAGGTAGCTTCGGGACGCGCTCTTGCGTCTGCCGTAAGGAACACGTATTGCGGGCAGGGTTTTTCAGCGCATCAGGGCCGGCAGTCTTCAGCCTATGCCCGTTCCATCCGGGCTCGTCACTGGGCTCCACGGGTGTCCGCCGGATATCCTGAATGTTTTGAATCCATTTCAAAAAAAGCTTCCCCATTTCCGGCGAAGGCTGGAAACAGGGATTCGATAAGGTCAAAAGTCTTTGAAGGGGATAGGGAGGGGTTTGGGGAGGGGAAGGGGTGCCT